>Ga0187844_10002252_pt1 | contig 13872 bp, 12 predicted proteins | sample SpaLakP09_SKY_50_FD_134517 | JGI IMG/M metagenome (GOLD analysis project Ga0187844, IMG submission 134517) | Oligotrophic lake water microbial communities from Sparkling Lake, Wisconsin, USA - SP09_SKY_50 | ecosystem: Environmental > Aquatic > Freshwater > Lake | place: USA: Sparkling Lake...
AAAAAAAATAAAAATAAAAAATAAATTAATATTTCCTTATTCTGCTTAAAATGGATAAATAATTTTCCTAATGAAAAAAAAAATAAGAAAAATAAAGTTATAACTATACCGCTTAAAATTCTTCCATCTTTTAAATAAATTAAAAAAAAACCTATATTAAGTTCACCTTTAAGATTTACAAAAAAAAAACCGATTAGGAAAACTAGGGATATAGCAAATATATAATAATATAAATTTTTTTTGGTTAAAAATAAAAAAATTAATGAAACAGGAAAAGTTGCTAAAACCAAATAACCAATATAACCTATTAAGTTTACAATAAAATTGCTAAAGTTTAAAGCAAGTTCACTACTGAAGTTTTCATTTACAAAAATAAAATTAAATTCAATAAAGTTGTAAATATAAAAAAGTAATGAGAACAAAATAGCTAGCGATGAAAAATATAAAAATTTTACATAATATTTTTTATTATTTTTAGAAATAAAAACTATTAAAAAGGATAAAATTAAAAAAAAAATTGAATGAATTTTTAAATTTATCGATATTGATAATAAAAAACCTAAAATTAAATCTAATAAATGATTCTTGTTTTCAATATTTTTTAAAAATAAAGAAAAACTAAAAAAACCTATTGCAAAGGATATAAAATCAGGTGTTGCTCTGAATCCAAGATTCCATATAATTGGATTAGTTATAATTAAAAAAAAAAAAATCGTTCTGCTAATATTATATCTTTCTAGTAAAACTATTAGTCCATATCCAAACAAAAAATATCCAATAGAAGAAATACTTTTACCAATATGAATTGGTTCTAAATTACCAAAAAAACTATTTATGAATCCTATTAATTTTGAAAAAAAAATTGAATTTGCTTGATATTGAAAATATAGATCCAATTCTTCTCTATTTATTTTTTTTGGATATTGAGATGCATAAGAGAATAATTCCTCGTAATTTACTGAAGAAATATCTATAAATAAGAAATGAAATAAAAATGAAGAAAATATTAATATAATATTTATTTTGTTTTGAATTTTTTTATACATAAAGTTACAACTTTAATACCAAGTTAAAATTTATATTAAATGAAAATATTAATTGTTACTCCACATTTTTGGCCTGAAAATTTTCCAATTAATGAATGGGCAAAAGAGTTAATAAATCATGGTTATAAAGTCCAAGTGCTAACAGGCAAGCCAAATTACCCAGGCGGAGAAATATATAAAAAATATCAACCTCGAAAATTTAAGGTAACTCAACATTACTATGAAAAAATTGAAATTATATCTATACCAGTAATACCAAGAGGAAACGGATCAACTTTTCGTCTACTATTAAACTATTTATCCTTTGTATTTTCTTTTCTAATATTTTTACCAAAAATTCTAAATAAGACAGATTTTAATGTAATATTCTACTACGGAATAACTCCCCTTACCGCATCAATTCCAGCTATAATATTAAATAGGATCAAGAAAAAAAAATTACTTATTTGGGTTCAGGATCTTTGGCCAGAAAGTATAGCATTTACAGGACATATTAAAAATATTTTTATTTTAAAAATATTAAATTATTTTTGTATAAAAATTTACTCTTCAGCTGATGTACTGTTATGTCAGTCAAAATCTTTTTTAAGTTATTTAAAAAAAAAAATAAGAAAAAAAAATATTTATTTACTTTATAATGGTTTTCCAAAAATAAAAAATAAAAAAAAAATTAAAATTAATAAAAAAATTAAAAATATTTTAGATAAGCACTTCTGTATAACTTATGGTGGAAATATTGGTAAAGCGCAAAATTTTTATAATATTTTAATGGTCGCAAAAAAAATTTTACATATAAAAAAAATTAAATTTTTAATTATTGGATCTGGTAGTGATTTTTATGATATAAAAAATAAAATTAAATCGTTAAAATTAAAAAATGTTTATCTTTTTCCTATGGTAAACAAATATCAGATAAATCATATTTTTCATAAATCAAAAGCTTTAATTTTAAGTCTAAAAAAAAATATTTTTTTGTCTAAAACAATACCCAGTAAATTACAAAACTACTTGGCAATAGGTAAGCCTTTATTAATAAGTGCCGATGGAGAAGTAAATAATCTAATTAAAAAAAATAACTGTGGTCTAACTTCTCCTGCTGAGGATTGTTTTGTTTTAAAAAAAAATATTATTAAGATATTTCAAAAAAGAAAAAACTTGTATTTTAGTAAAAATGCAAAAAAACTTTATATTGATCAATTTCAAATTAAAAATAATATTAAAAATCTAATCAAATACTTATGAAAGAAAAAATATTAGTAATTGGGTGCACTGGATTGTTTGGAAGCACCATATTTAAATATTTAATTAAAAAAAATATTACATACGGAACTGTTTCAGGAAGTAAAAATTCGAAAATATTCCACAAATATTATAGAAAGAATATAATTAAATTAAATAAAGTTAGTATAAAAAACTTAGACGACTTTATAAAAAAATTAAATAAAATAGTATTAAAAAAAAAAATCACATTACTTGTAAATACTTTTGGTTACACGCCATCACAAAAAAAAAGGGGGGCTTACTATCAACTTTTAATTAACTCTGTAATGCCAAAAAAGTTATCACTCATAGCTCAAAATAATAATATTCACTTAATTCACTTCAGCACAGATTGTGTTTTTTCTGGAAAAAAAGGATTTTATAAAGAAAATGATTATAAAGACTACATTTCAAATTACGGAAAATACAAAAGTATTGGTGAAATATCTACTTGTAAAAATACCTGTACACTTAGAACGTCTGGCATCGGTCATGAAATAGTGCGCAAAAAAAGTTTATTAGAATGGTTTTTAAACAATAAAAACAGTAAAATTTATGGATACAGAAATGCTTTTTTTTCAGGACCTACCGTTTTAGAAATAGCAAAGATAATTAAAAAATACTTTATTAATAAAAAAAATAAACCTTATGGTATTTTTAACATTGGTGGCCACAAAATATCTAAGTTAGATCTATTAAATTTGGTTAATACTATATATAAAACAAAAAAAACTATTTTAGAAAAAAAATTGCCAAAAATTGATCGTAGTTTAAATATAAATCACTTTAAAAAAAAATTTGGTTATAAAATCAAAGGTTGGCCCACTATGATAAAAGAAATGAGGAAATTTGAAACAAAAATACTTTAATATTTTTAAGAATAAAAAAATTCTTATAACTGGGGGCACAGGTTCATTTGGTGTTACTTTTCTTCAAGAATTATCCAAGACAAAATTTAATAAAATAATTGTTCTAAGTAGAGATGAGGAAAAACAACATACTTTAAGAATTAAATATAAAAAATTTAAAAACATAATATTTATAATAGGTGATGTAAGGGATAAAAGTTCAATAATTAAATGGTTTAATAAAGTTGATATAGTAATTCATACTGCTGCACTAAAACAAGTACCTTCATGCGAATATCACCCGTCTGAAGCATTTAAAACAAATGTGCTTGGAACTGAAAATGTAATGAATTGTTCTATAGAAAATAAAGTTAAAAAATTTATTTTTTTAAGTACTGATAAATCGGTTTATCCTATAAATGCCATGGGAATTACAAAGGCTTTAGCTGAAAAAATTATTATCTCCAAATCCAGAGAACTTTCAAAAAAGAATGATACAAAACTTATAATTTTAAGATACGGAAATGTAATAGCTTCGAGAGGTTCGGTGGTTAGAACTTTTATTGAACAAATAAAAAATAAAATTCCTCTTACGATTACTTCAATAAATATGACCAGATTCATTATGTCGCTAGATGATGCTATTGAGTTGCTATGCAATGCTTTAAAGTTTGCTAAACAAGGTGAAATATTTATCCAAAAAGCAAAGGCAATAAACTTAAAGGATTTAGTTATAAGTTTAAAAAAGATTTTTAATTATACAGGTAATATTAATGTTATTGGTGTAAGACATGGTGAGAAGCTATACGAAAGTCTCTTAACTGAAGAAGAATCAAGAAATATAATTTCAAAAAAAAATATTATTGTTGTTAAACCGGACAATAGAAATCTTAATTATGAAATATATTTTAATAAAGGAAATGAAAAAAAAATGACATACATAGGTGGTTACAGATCGGACAAAGTAAAACTCACTCCAATTAAAGAGGCAATTAAAATTTTAAAAAGGGAAAATTTTATAATCGAAAACATAAATAAATGATAAAAGTTATTACAGTTGTTGGAACGAGGCCTGAAATTATAAAATTGGCCCCAACGATAAAAGAGCTAGATAAAAATTTTAATCATATACTTGTAAATACAAATCAAAATAGTGATTTTGAACTTAATAAAATTTTTTTTAAACAATTTAAAATTAGAGAACCAAATTATAATTTTAAATTAGATAATAAAACACAAACTTCATCAATTAGTGAAATTTTATTTAAGATAGAAAAAGTCTTAATAAATGAAAAACCAGACGCTTTTCTAGTTTATGGTGACACAAATACAGGATTATCCGCTATCGCAGCTAAAAACTTAAAAATTCCTATATTTCACATGGAAGCCGGAAACCGATGCTACGATCAAAGAGTGCCTGAAGAGATTAATAGAAAAATTATAGATCATATAAGTGATTTAAATATGGTTATATCCGATCAAGCAAAAATTAATTTATTAAACGAAGGCATTAATCAAGAATTTATTTTAAAAACCGGTTCACATATGGAAGAGGTTTTTTTGCACTATGAACAGGAAATACAAAGTAATAAAATATTAAATAAATTAAATTTAAAAAAAAATAACTTTTTTGTTGTGAGTCTTCATAGAGCAGAAACAGTTGATATTGATAAAAATTTAATTGAAATATTATCCTCTCTTAATGAATTACATAACGAGTATAAAATACCAATGGTAATTTCATGCCACCCAAGAACTAAAAAAAGATTAGATATGATTAAATTCAAATTACATAAAAAAATTAAACTTTATAAACCATTTAATTTTTTTGAGTACACAAAATTACAAAAAGAGTCTTTTTGCGTTTTATCTGATAGTGGGTCAGTTTTTGAAGAATCTTTTTTAAATAATTTTGCTGCTCTTTCTATTAGAAAATCTCATGAGAGAATAGAGGGTATTGAAGACGGTAGTATAATAATGAGTGGCTTAAAATTAAAAAATATTATTTCATCAATCAATCTAGTAACGAAAAATAAAAATTATAAAAAAAATTCAGATTATTTTGGAGGCAAAGTTTCATATAAGATTTGCAAATATATTCTAAGTTATATTGACAAAATTAATGAGAAGATTTGGTTAAAAAAAAATTAACTAATTTTTTTATTTAAATCTACTTTAGAAAAACCTTTTTTATTAAATATTCTTAGAAATTGCCTCAGACAATTATCAATTGTACAATAAAATCTTATAAATTTTTGTTCTGGTCTTCCACTAAATTTGGTGACATTATTATAATTTTTTCCACTAATAGAATATTTAGAAAAATAATAATTCGAAACACAGTTACGAGATTTAAATTTATTTACTGACTTAGAAACTGAATGCCATGATTTGTTATTAGTCTCCATCAAGACTAATCTATTAAATTTACTCTCTATTATTTTATTCCTTAAAACTTTCTCATCCCACAACTCAAGATTAGCACCATCTTCTATTTTCCAATCCGGTGTTACATAATATAACAAATTTAACACCCTATAATGTGAAATGTTATAATTGTGGGAATTGTCTAAATGTGGATTTAAAAAATTTCCATAACTCATAGTACTAATTCCTCCTGCGTAAAAGCTATCATCACTTTCAGCATTTTTAATTGAGGTAATTTCAGATATTAAATTTATAATTTGCTTATCATGAAAAGCTAAAGATATATTATTTATTATTTCCTTAAAAAATTTAAAATCTTTAGATGTGTACTTTTGTTCTCTAAAGCTATTTAAATATCTCATTTTTTTAAAATCTGGAAAATTTTCAGCAATTTCATTAGCTAAACTTAAAGGTAGCAAATTATCTATAACGCAATATCTCGCTCCAAAATCTTTATTAGATTCATTAAAAAATAATTTAAAACTGTTTTTATCTTTGTTAATTCTAGAATAAATATTCTCTTTAATTACTAACGACATTTAATTTTTTTAAAAATTGAATTAAATAAATAAATCAACCACCAAACATTAAACAAAATAATATTTCCATTTACTAACTTTGTATAGAATAATCTTGCTTTATATTCATTAATTTTTTCAGAAAAGAATTTTTTACTTATTTTATTTGAGCTTTTATTTATTTGATCTGTAAATACTTTGCTATTTAAAACCACAAGTTGCTTTATACCGGCCTTATTTCTATAATAAGAATTAATAATATCTTCCGTATAGGCTTTTCCATCTAAATTATAATCTTTTAAAAATTGAAAATTTTTTTTTTTTGTTAATACTATTCCACCAGGCAACCAATCTACTTCTTTAGTAGATGGTTTATCAAGAAAATAGCCAACGCCAAATGAAAAACTTAATTTACTCACTTTTCCACTTTTTTTTACTCCAAACTCTAAATTATGAAAAATTTTATATAGAATGTTTTTAACTAAGGAATTCAGACTAGTGTCAAAACTTAAACCTTCAGAATGAATAATTTTATTTTTGTCATTATTATAGAAGTAAACTGGGGCCAGAGCATTATTATCATTTAAAAAATAAAATAAGTTCTCAATAGTATTCTTACTCACAATAACATCATCATCCAATTGTAAAATAACTTCAAATTTTGAATTTTCTACACCATGTTCTCTTTGTTTTACTTGATTGTAAATATTACAAATAATTATTTTTACTCTTAAATCGTTAAATTTTTCTTTAATTGAATTATTATCAGGCACGCATAATAATATTTCGCTTGGAGGAAAAGTGGACATAAAAAGGGTTTCTATAACAAGATTTATGTCAGCCCTACCAATGGTAGGTATTATAACAGAATAGGGTATCATTTGTTATAATAATTAGCACAATAATTTTGAAAACTTTTCAAAATTTGTTTTTTTTTAAAAGAAAACTCATTTAGGTTCTGAAAATGATATTTCTTATCATTAATATGTAGATTATTTTTATAATTAATTTGAAATAATGGATCAATATTAAAATTATCATTAGTTCTAAGATATAAAGGATAAACAAAATATTTAGCAACTATCTCAATTATAGCAGATGAGCCACGATATATTGCGTAGGAATAATTTTTATAATTTATTAATTTTCTATGAATGCAACATACATTTTTAATTCGAAGTTTTTGAATTTCTTTTTTATAAAATTTATAATTTAAATTAGGGTGAATCTGAAAAACAAATTTATAATTTGTATAATATTTACTAAAATTTTTGATAAAATTAATAAATATTTGCATTTCCTGTTCTAAACCTTCAGATAAAATAAGACATAAATTTTTCTTTTCAGTAGTATTAAATTTGTGAAGTTTATAACTATTTCTTCTGCAAAATAATGTGTTTTTATTATAAATTTTTTTAAAAAAAGAATATGCAATAATAGAATTGCAAATAATAAAATCGGGGTCTAAGTTATTTTTTAATTTTTTCTTACATGTTAACAAATTTTTAAAAAGGGGCGGATGATAATAACCGTAAACCTTTGCATATTTATTATATTTTTTTACTAATTTGATTATTGAACGATCAATTGCATGTCCTTCAAATGTAATAAATACTCTCTTGAACTTTCCACTTTTTATTAAATTTTCAATCTGAAACAAAGTAATTAAATTAAATCTATACTGCGGATGGTAAAAAGAGCAAAAAATAAGTAAATTTATTTTAAAACTTTTAAATATTTTTAATTTACTATTAATTATTAAAAAATTAAAACTTTGATAAATTCTTTTACAAAGAATTACTAGCTCATCTTCAAAATTCAAAACAATTTCGCTTAAAATTTTTTTGTTATTATTTTTATAAATTTTTTTGCTATTTATTTTTGTACAATTTATTAAAAAAATACTTGTTTTACTCTTTAAATTAAAATTTTTAATAATATCATTCATATAAAAATCTTTTTTTGTGTTAAAAAAAATGGGATTTATTAAATGAGAAATAACTAAATTTTCGTCATTAGTATTTTTTTTTAAAGAATAATTAGATTTATAACTTAAAAATAAATTTGCTATTATCTTAATGAAATTAGTTATTAAATCGAAAAATATTATTAATAAAAAAAAATTTCTTCGTAAAACCTCATATTTTTTTAATGTAACTGGATGCGACCTATTAATATGAAAAATAGGGTTTGCTATTAAATACAAATTGTCTGAATTATTTTGTAAAAACTTAATAGAACAAGCATTAATTAATTTAAGATTTAACATGCGTATTTAAGTTATTTATTAAAATAACAAATAAAACTTGTATTACAATTATCTCAAGATTTAACTGGTCTTTTGCAAAAAAAAAATAAAATAAAACAAGAATTAAAAGCGTAAATATCTCTATATAATAAATTAACTTTAAGGAATTATTTTTTAATTCACAATGATCTTTAACATTAATGAACATTTGAAAGTATATTAAAATAGAAAAAAATCCACCTAGTATAAAATAATAAAAAAACATACCTCGACCTAAAAATAATTTATAAAAATGACTAATATTTTCTGAAACAAAACCAGAGCCAATATAACTAACAATTTCAAATTTATTACTTTTGTCTAAATTATCTAAATTAAAAGTATCCAGTAAAAATCCCGACTTATCATTAGCTTCTTCAATTATATTAAAATTTGTAATAAAAAAATTTTCTAAATTTAAATTAAACAAATTGCTTATCAGAAAGAAAAAATAATAAATGATTTTATGTAATAAATTGTTAGTAAAATTTGTTTTTAATGAATAATCTAAAATAATTGCTATAACAAATGGTATAATAATATAGATAAAATCATTTCTAAAATTTTTATCAGCTCTTAGATAAATAATAATAATTATTAAAGGATAAAAAACTATAAACTTTAAGGAAACACATCCTATTAATAATAGGGCAGCAATTACGTTAAGAAAAAATAAATATATTTTAAAAATTAATGTTTTAGAAATATTTTCTAATCTTAAAATAAAAAAAACTGATAAAAAAAATGCTAAAGACGACGGCTCTTTAAATACTCCAATAAAGCGATCATGAACAATATTATGTACAAACCAACTCCCATCTGAATAAAATATTTTTTTGCCAACAAATTTAGCAACTGGAATATTTCTATTTATTGAATTAGATAAAATATTTAAACTTTCAATTGTATTAAGATCAGGATTTAATTTTAAATAAATAAAAAATTGTATTATAAAACTTAACAATATTATTAATGAAAAGTATAAAAAAATACAAATTTTAAAAAATGCTATATTTACAGATTTTAAAAAGTAAATTAACAAACAAGAAGATAAAAATATAGAAATAAGTATTGTAAATTTACTTATCAGGTAAATATTTATTGAATACCAATCTGGCCATTTAAATGTGGTTTTTAGTATGTCAAAATTTTTATTTATTAAACTGAAATAATTAAAATAATTTAATAAAGAGTAAGTAAATAAAAAAACAATGAAAAAAAAAAAAATTTTTGTGACAAGAGGATTTCATAATTTATTTTTTTTATATTTTTAAAAAAGAATAAAATGATTATTAAATAGCAAAACCACTTTACATTTACATATTGAAAAAAAGAAAATTCTATAAATTTAGTTGGGTTTAAAGTTTCAAACGATGAAAGTAATATAATAAAAAAAAAAAAATATAAGTTACCTATATTTTTTTTATTCATTTATTAAAAAATTTACTAAGGATATAATTAAGATTAATTTTTAAGTACAAAAAATTTTTTTTTTTAAAATATTCACTAAAATTTGGGATTACAAATTTTGTGCCATGATTAAACCAATTTTTATTAAAATTTAAATTAAAATTTTTATAAGGATCTAGATTTTCAGAGTAATAATCAACATAAAGGGATCTTCTTATCAATTTAGCATCTTCGGATATCTTCTCGACGCCATGAAAACTGAAGGGGGTATGAAGAAATACAATTGCAGAATTTGGAATATAATCAATTTCTGCAATTAATTTTTTTCCATCTTGATTATATAGGCTAGTCCCTCCCCTCCATGATTTTACCCAATTTTGTGTTAAATATACCACAATGTTTAAAACGTGAGGAAGGCCTGTTTTTGGCTCTGCTCCATGATCTACATGAGGTCCCAAATATCCCCCCGGTTCCATTTCATGATAATTTGAAAGCTCAGTATTACCCAAATTTGTTGTAACTAAGGATTTAAGTGTAGTTATTAAATTTAAAACCTTTAGAAACTTTTTTGAGTTTAATTCATCAATTAAAATTTTGGTTAATTGTGGTAATTCTGTATTTGTGCTAATCCATTTTTTTTTCTCGACCATAGTTGAAAATATTTTTCCATTATTTTTTTTAATATCATCAGAAGTAACTGGAATTTCTTCGTTAAATTTTTTAAAAAAATCTTGATTTAGAAAGTCTAAAAATTGAATATGAGGAAAAGGCTTTGCATTCAAAAATTTTGATCTCAGATCATCAATATTATTTTCAATATTTGAATAATTAATTACATTCATTTAAGCAAAGTATTGTTTATTAACAAATTTTTCAATTATATAATTTGGTCTATTTTTACTTTCCTCCATTAGTGAACCAATATAAATTCCAATAAATGCCAAATATATTGAAAGAAATATAAAAACTAAAAAAGTAGATATAACTGCAAAAAAAAGTATGATTTTAATTTTACCAAAAAAAAGTAGTAAGAATAAGCTTAAAATATTGACAAAAATAGATACGGCTAAAATTGTAAATGAAATATATAGAGGCATTGAACTATAAGAAAATAATGCTGAAAAGGCAAATTTGAAATTTTTAAAAATATTATATTTACTCTTTCCGTGTAATCGTTGAGAGCAAATAAATTTAATATAACATTGCTTAAAACCTAAAGAACTAATTATACCTCTTAAAAAAATATTTTTTTCTCTAAAATTTTGACTAATTAATTTTGTAACTCTTCTATTGATTAATCTAAAATCCGCAGAATTATTTTTTAAAGAATATCCAGAAAAGGTTCTAAATAAACTATAAAAAATTTGATTAATTATATTTCGTAAGAAATTACTACTATTGTCAATTCTTTCAGTATTAACTACGTCATAACCTAATTCAAATTTCTTCAAAAAACTATTAATTAAACTAGGGGGATGTTGCATATCACCATCCATCATAATCACCGCATCATCATTTAAAGAATTATTGATCCCAGCTAATAATGATTGTTGATGACCGTATCTTCTAGATAAAATAATTGCTCCAACGTTTTTATACTTTCTACAAAGTGAATAAACTTTTTCTTCGGTAGCATCTTGTGATTTGTCAACAATAAAAATAATTTTAAAATTATATTTTTTTATTTTTTTAATAGTTTTATGTAGAAAACTATAAAATAAAAAAATATTTTTTTCTTCATTATAAACGGGTATTAAAATTTTAATTTTTTTTATCATATTTTAAATTATAAAATTTTAATTTAAAAATTTTTACTTAGCCAGTCATTTAAATTTTTTTTACCTTTTAGAGTCAAAACACCTGCATTTGCAGGATCGTTTTCTAATACCCAATTATATGGATCATAAAATAGTGATAAACTATTATATTTTTTTCCTAAAAAACCTGTGCTGGTAAAAGGTAAAGATATGTTAATTTTTGAATTTAGTATCAATTGACTCGGACAAGATTTTGCATCAACAATTATTATATTATCATTGAATTTTAATTTTTCATAAAAATTTTCATTTTTTTTAAATTGAATCTCTTTTGGAATATTTCTTTTCCTTTTAAGCAATATTCTAAAATTAAAAATTTTTGAAAGTTCTAATAAATCTAAAACAAATTGATGTTCGACATTCTCTCTAAATTTTATTTTATTATATTGCATATAATCTGCAATTGTAGATATTCCAAATGCAGACTTATGATCTTCATAAATAAAAGCGGATACCGATTTTTCTTTATTTTGATTAAAAATTTTAAAGGGTGAATTATTATTTAAAAAAAAATTAGTGACTATTATAGTTTTATGCACAACAAAGTGACTCTCTAAAAATTTTTTTGAGCTTTCATTCCATACAAAATAATTATTCCAATTCATTTTAGAAAAAGCATCTATATCTGTTTTAACAACCTTTTCATAAGAAGATTTCATTTCCTCTATTAAATTATTAAATATTAAATAAGACGATAAATTTTGATCTTCCAGAGATTTGATCCAAAGAGGCTGGTATACTGTATTAGACCAAATTTCATAAAAATTAATTCTTTTTTTGTAGTTATTAACAATTTTTGATTTAAAAACTTCTAATGCTAAAACTGGGTAATTAAACCTTTTTAAAAATATATTTTTTGTAAAAGATAACAAAACAAATAAATAACAAATTAATATTTTTAGAATACTAGTTTTTGTTATAAAAATTATAAACGCATCTTTTAAGAAAGCGTAATCTTTGAAAATAACTTCTTGATTAATATTTTTCGAAGTAAATACGGTAAACATTTCTTCTTTTGTTTGATTTTTTAACCATTGAAACAATCCATCTTGTTTATTCACAAATTCTTCTTTATTAAAATTAGTTTCAATTGAAAAATTATTTAGAATATTAATTATTTTTTTTTGTGAAAAGTTTGTTATATTATTTATTTTTTTTTTGTAATAGAACTTTAAATATATAATCTTAAAAATAAATATTAAAAATTTAAAAAAGAAAAAACAATTAAAAATAAACCATAAAAAATTACTTAGAAAAAAATTTACTTTTAAAGTCTTATTAATTTCTAATAAATACTCATTTGGCAGAGGAAAAAAAAAAAAAGATTTTTTATCAAGGAAATAAAAAAAAGTTATTCTAAAAGTCTTTGTTAGTATTAATTTATTAACAATAAACGCTTCGAATGATTGATTAAATATTTTATCTACAGCTTTAGTTTTAATTATTTGATCAAATATTTCACGAATTTTAATTAATTCTTTTTTTTTGATAATTTCATTATAATTTCTTTTTGAATTTAAAAAAAACCTGAACCTTTTTTTTTTAAAAAAGAAATTAAAAAAAAAATTTTTATTTAAATAATCAAAGACCTCATCCATTTTTATATCATCTTTATTAATCCTAGTGCTTTTCCAGAATAATTTTTTTTTAAATGTAGCATAATATTTTTACTTAACTGCTTGTCTGCAAAAACTTCACCAATATTTGCATTTTTCCACATACACCCTTCAACCCAAGATCCTGGAAAATGCAGGAAATATTTATTAATTAAAGATGAGGCAATGCATTCTGCTGCTATCCTTCCATAAAATTTATTATTTTTATATAAAAAGGGGTAATAATTTGCCATTTCAAATAACCAAATTGACTGAAATTTATAATCTATATAATTGACTATTTTTCTTGATTGTAACTCATAATTTAAATGAGTTTGTTCGCCATTATTAGTTATTGATTTTATATTTTTATTATATTTGTAAAAAATTTCCGAAAAAACTTTGTTAAACTTCTTAATATTATAAACTAAAACACCGGAACAAAACTCATCAGATTGTTTTTTAAGACCATGAAACTCATATAATTTTTGTAAGGTAAAGTTTATTGCAGAATTTAGTGGATATTTTTTATTTAGATATGTTCTTCTAAGAACGGCAATTTTACTTATTGTTTCTTTATAATTATAAGGTAAATTTTTTCTTAATGAGATGACATTAATTTTTTGTATATTACAAAACTTAAATATATTTGGCGCCTCATCAC
>Ga0187844_10002253_pt1 | contig 13855 bp, 13 predicted proteins | sample SpaLakP09_SKY_50_FD_134517 | JGI IMG/M metagenome (GOLD analysis project Ga0187844, IMG submission 134517) | Oligotrophic lake water microbial communities from Sparkling Lake, Wisconsin, USA - SP09_SKY_50 | ecosystem: Environmental > Aquatic > Freshwater > Lake | place: USA: Sparkling Lake...
ATCCCCATCTGGATGGAGTGTTGCATCTACAGGAATGATCGTATTCTACCGATCGTCGTCAAAGAATACTTCGATGAAGTGAAAACAGAGCATCCCTCTTGGAAGCAGATGCCTAGAAGAATGCTCAGGTACCGAGTGATCCAACAATGCGCCAGAATGGCTTTTGGCATTAGTGCACCCGAATATATTGCGTTTAAGAATCCAAATACTACAGCGGAGGTGGTGAAAGTAACGCCATCAAACCCAACGGATATGCCTGCTGAAGCTCTTAGCCATACTGAGCGGCTTAAAAAGAAATTAGCTAGTGCTTAGGAACTGTTTAGCCTAAAAGTTAGGCTAAACAGCGCTTTTCTATTTTAGGAATGCGCCCTTTTAGAAACACCCCATCTGCTAGATTTGTCAAAACACTGAGTGGTTTACAGTCTTGCGCAATCATAAATTCAGCGCACTTAGTTGATTGATAAAAACTAACTAATGCATACAATTTTGGTATCGGTATCATGCAGCTACCTCCCTTACACAAGATAATTCTTGACACTAGACTAATTAAGTCAATCTAGAAGAACTTATTTTTATTTACACTCCAGCATCTAATCATCAAATGATGTCGTTAATTTCTAGTGAATCTAACCAATACAGGATATATCTTTATATCGGCTATTGACTTTCTCGTCCCATCAACACCATCAATTCGTAATCACTGAAGCCTCTAAGCAGCGCGCTGGACATGCTCTAAATAGCGTCATTTTATAAAAGCTAAAACTCCTCACCTCTTGCAACCACCCTTATACCCTTGATCAATTGATTGATCGCCCGCTTTTGATAACGCTCGGCAGAGGTGTGATTATTCTTGACCGACATGACCTTGCTTAAAACCGCCTTATCCTGGATCCTCAAAAAAGCTTCAATAAACTTGATCTCATCTGTTCGCTCTTTGCCTTTAAGTTTGACAGGTTGGGGCTTCTGAGGCAGAGTAAAAGTAGTAGCGACAGCCTGCTTATTGCGGTGAGCCTGCGCGATTTGGGTCAGGGCGATGCGGTGCGGATCAAAGCCCCACTCCTTGATTGGATCATTTACTTTTTTTTCGTCATAGTCCAAAAGAAAAATCTCATTTCTTTCGAAATCGATGATACGCTTGGCAAGTTCATAGGCTTGTGAATCGCTCTCGCAATCATTGCGAATTAGTGTTGATATTTCTTGAATCAAATCTGCAAAGACGCGTTCATCTACCAGGAGACTTAGGCCATGCTTTGTTGCGTTAAGTTTTGCCTGAGACTTCCCCCGAGAGGACCTTGGACCAGTGGATCTGAGCGAGTTGGCCCTACTGGCCGCTCTTTGCTTTGGGCTTACCACGAGCGTTATTTTCCTGTTGATTACCATCTGCGGCTTCAAGTGACTGAACAGTACTGACGTCAATTACTTGAAGGTCTCGTTTTAATAATTCGTTCTGAAGTTTCAAGCGCTCTTGCACGATGGACCTATGAACTAGCGCCTCGTAGGACTGTTGTAGTTGGCCTAGTGTTTTGACGCGAAGCGCAATGAGGTGATCATTTTTTTGAATGATGTCACGCTCTTTATTTATTGCTTTGGCAAGGAGGCTTTCAGCACTGTAACCAGCATCCTCAATAATTTTCTTCATTTCAGGTATGTCCCATAAATTATCCTGAAGTAGTTTGGTCAAAGCATATTTTTTATTTTTAGGGGTTTGGTAGCTAGTTAACAAGTCAACCATGGAGCTAACTATAGTCGCCTGCTTTTGGGTTTCATAACGTCGCATCCACCAAATGCACTGGAAAATTTTTTCTGCAAGATAGGTTTGCAAATGTGTCGTCGCGCCTAACTCTTTAATAGTGTCAAGTAGTCCAGAGTTATAAACATCCTCCGACTCCCCCGGAAGAAGCCCGAAGGGGCCAAATATTTTTCCGATCTGAGAGGAAGTAACTTCGATGGGTTGAGCGGGCTGCTCAGATTTTTTATTTTCAGTCATCTACACCTACCATCACAAAAATATAAAGGGCTATTAACTAGCAAGTCCTGAATCAATCAGTTTTTCAAAAAATTGAGCGACTAGTTCAGTAGATTTTTTGAAGTGACTGGTGCCGAACAATCTACAAATCGTAAATAAGTTAACCGCAAATGAACCCTTAGCTTCTTTAAAAGTAATTCATATTTATATTGTAACTAGCTCAAAACATCAGCACATGAAATTTGCTATCCATTGGGAAAGTAACAGCTTTTGGCATCACCGTCATGTTAATAATGATTTTCACCAAGCTATGGGTAATCCCCCCATTAGTAACTGAACTCAAAAGTAGAGTAAGTTAAGCAGCCATAGCCAACCGCTGTTTCGGGATAATACCGCCCAAGGCCATGTTTGTAGTTCATGGGCAACTTTCGAGTGGCAGGTCAACAAGCCTTGAATGCTAAACATTCTTAGCCACCTTCACCTCAAATAATCAAAGTTGCACTTCGTGCTTAAATCCGCCAGGTATTTCACGGTACGTTAAGTTCAACCTATTTTTTAGCGACGGCTAGAATAGTAGGTGAGAGATTAATCTGGCGAAAGGTCGCAGTATAAATAATGTTAACTGCGACTTCAAAAATCTTGTAAGTTATGTTCTTGCTTGCCGTTGAACTCAATTTTGAGGGCTTGATTTCCAGAGTTTCAAGCCCGACCCTGAGGAAATATTTTTCAAGCGTCTTTGGGCTAAATCCTGTTAGATGAATCGGTGGCGTGGTTGCTAGAATGCTAATTGAATTCGACTTTATCACGCCAAACAACTCGAGCGTAGGACGAAAAAACTCGAAAAACTGAGTAAAAATCATGTTCGGCACTCGAACCACTAAAACACCATTTTCCATTAGTAAATCGTAACACTCATTGAGAGTTTTCGATGGGTACGGAACATGTTCTAGGACGTTGGTCATATTTATCACATTAAACGAGTTCTTAGGGAGTTTAAGTTCTGGCAGGTCAACACACCAAACGTTTTTAAGATGATTTTCTTTCCTTGCGTAGTCGATTGAAACATTTGATAGATCTGTTCCGTATACATCCCAACCATCCCGCTGCGCATCAAGTAAGAAAAATCCATAGCCACAACCAACATCGAGTAATCGACCTTTTTCGGGCCTTAAGAAATTTATTTGTTCCAACAAAAATCGTGAGACACCCAAATAACGGCGACGGTTACTTTCAATCTCTGATTCCTCACCCGAATAATATTCACCGATTATCTTACCCTCTTTCACAACTAAAGTGCTACTGACATAAAGCAGTGAGCAGCTTTTACATTTGTAAATAGGATAGCTGTTTTCTTCTTTTACAAGTTTTTTTTTGGTCGAACCACACAAATCGCAATTTTTTTCCATAATATTAAACCGGAATTATCCAATAGAAATTTAATACTTGATTATGGTCTATCAATCTGGTTCCGTCCATCTCTTCATTTGGCCCCCCCATTAATAACTGAACTCAAAAGTAGAGTAAGTTAAGTAGCCATGACCAACCGCTGTTTCGGGAAAAAAATCGGTAACTTAAGCATACCAGCGGTACTAGAATAAGTGGTCAAGACCAGTGACCAATTCAAATGCGGTGGAGGCGAAGGTGGTTTGTTTCATTAAGCCATAACGTTTCAGACAGGCGTTACGATGACTTTTGCAGAGATTCCTAAGTATTTATTGCTTAATTTTTCTGGCTACACGATATAAAGACATCATAAATTTTTTAATTATAGAAAAATTAAAGATTAAACTTGGTGTTACAAAAATACCTAAGTTATTTAAATTCTCTATAGCTAAACTCTTAGTTGCCGCCACAAAACCACCAACTCGCCCTTCTTCAAAACAACCATTCACAGTTAAAGTATCAAAGCCAAAACTATTATTGAATAAAAAATTGAGTGATTCAGAATTAAGACAAATCATTGGGGGCTCTTTAGAATGCTCTATTTTCTTTGAGACATAGTCAAATTTAACTATAGTATTTAAATCTAAAATATTTACGATAACGGGCTTAAAAAAAGGTATTGGACATAGTGATCTAATTACTGCAATAAAGCTCATATTATTTTTCATTGATATTCTTGCGCAGTAATTAATAAAGCTTTCATTAATTACCTCATAATTTATTATTTCGTAAATATTTTTTTTCTTTCCATTAATATCAGAATAGAGTTGACTCCAAAATTCTATTGCTTTTTTATTTGAAAAATCCTCAACATCGCCCCCAAAAAGATCATTCGGTTTCATAATAATGATATTAGCCCTACTTTCTTTAAATCGATTAACAACATCATTGGGCTTATTGATTGCGTCATTAAGATAAAGATTTTCTTTGTTAGAAAAATAAATAAAACTAGCGAATGGAATTACAAATTTTGGTCTGAAAGTTGATATCTGTAAATCTATTGTATTAAGCTTATCCAAACCGGCTTGAACTCTCCATTTCTTATTTGCTACTCCCCCCTTCCAAGCCGCATAACTAAATTGTGTTAGCAATACATCTACTTCGCCAGTTTTAGAAAAGATCTCTTTAGCTTTACTTGCATTAGTTACATCACAATCATTTAAATTAAGAATTCTTTCATCTTTATTATTTACTAAAAGAGCTGAATCATAAAAGCCATCCTTTATGCAGGTAACTGAAAAGCCTTCATCAAGCTTTAAAGTAACATTGTCGCTTAACTCAACATATTCAAAAGATAATTTTTCAAGAAACTGAATGACTCTTTTATCCTTTGTATCTTGAAATAATATTTTTATATTTCTTTCATTTATTTGCTTTGAGAATTTCTTAAAAAATGAAACAGAAAAATGATCGGGATGCTCATGAGATATCCAAATATGGGTAACTTTATTTAAAATATTTATTATTTGATCATCAGATAGTTCATACAATAAATTCCATCCTTTGTGAAAAGCATCACCTTGATACCAAGGATCGCTGAGAAGTGAAATGTTAGTACTTTTAATAATTACAGATGCGTGATTAATAAATTCTATTGAAGTTTTCATTAAAAGCCGAACAAGTTATAGAAAAATTTTAAGGGAGAGTTAGAGTAAACCCAATAGACTGGACAGTTTTTAAATGGGTTTAAGCTATGCTGCATTTCAACTGAATAGCGTTGACCCATAATCTACTTCTTGCATCAATTTTATAGGATATTTCTGCAGAATCAAAGCACCCCCTCCTTGATTTGACTCATAAACTTCTTGAAGAATCCTATCGGATAATGCTTGGTAAGGATATTCTTAATTATAACATTCAAAGAACTTTTTTAGTACGCACTTTAACTCTTTTACATCAAAGTAACTTTGTAAATAAATATCCTCATATTTCACACTTCGCCAAAGTCTTTCTACAAAAATATTGTCAAATACTTGGCTCCGACCATCCATACTAATGCTCATTTGCTCCCACTTTAGAACGTCTGTAAAGGTATCGCTTATAAATTGAGCTCCTTAATCACTATTAAAGACTTCTGGTCTGCCATCTGGCGAGCAACGGATTTATCTCTTGATGAAGGCGCAAGACTTATGTTCGCAAACAGTTTACAAGCCTAAGCCAAGTCATTAAGCGGGTAAGCCTCACGTTGTTGCGACAAATCATTTAGCGCAACAGTTTGATGTCTTCGAGCCCAATGAGACCTAGGTAAGCGATATTACCTACATCCGGACCAGGCGAGGTTGAGAAATGTCTAGTTTATTAGTAGCGATTCAGGGTATATGGTTTCAATTACTTCAGGTAAGCTTTTATGCCGCCTATCCCAAACGAATAGCAAACTAAAAAAAATGAGGCCCGCTATTATTATTTCAAATTAATGAGTAACACCAGATCGCCGAACCACTTTTAACAAGGTTAAGCTTAGTATTTTCACATCAAACCAAAAAGACTGTTTGTGAAGATACTCCACTTCATATTGGACTTTGATTGGAGTAGATAATTCATCACGGCCGTTTACTTGCGCCCACCCCGTTAAACCTGGCACCAATTGATCAATTCCAAATTTAACCCTTAATCTAATTAGATCATCCTGATTAAACAATGCTGGTCTTGGCCCAACAAAACTCATATCCCCGGTCAGAATACTCCAAAGTTGTGGCAACTCATCTAAACTCGATTTTCGCAAAAAAGATCCCAAGGGTGTTAAATATTGGTAAGAATTAGAAAGTAAGTGCGTTGCCACAACGGGAGCGCCCTCTTGCATAGTCCGAAATTTAGGCATTTTAAAAATTATATTTTTTTTTCCTACTCGATCAGACCAATATAAGGCGGGACCTTTCGAGTCGAGCTTAATAAGTAGTGCTATGAGACATAGCGGTAGCAATAAAATAATAATAGCTAAAAAACTAGTTCCCATGTCAAAAAGTCGTTTCATTTTTTTTTGAAATCCTGAGCGACCCTATGTAGGCCCTCTTCCATATTAACTGGAGGACACCAATCCAACATTTTACAAGTCTTTGAAATATCAACTTGCAAAGATGAGCAAAGTCGCTCCACTACAGCGTGCCGACCTAGTAATCTACCAAAGATATACAGCCAGGAAACGGGCACCGAAATCAACCAAGCCGGTTTATCCAGTGCATTTCCCATCCGATATAAAAGAGATGTAGTGGAAATATCCTCGCCATCAGATACTAAAAATGTCTGATTTGCAGCCCCAGGGTGATCGATACATCTAACTATTAAATCTATCAGATTATCAAGAGCAACCAAACTACGCAGATTATTAATAGCCCCTAATGGCAGTGGGATTGAGCGTGATAGCCAGAGCATCATGTTAAAAAAATTTGCCTTTACCCCGGGGCCATATACTAGAGGGGGGCGAATAATAACTACGTCCATTCCAGTTTCTGAGGCAATAACCCTCAATCCTAACTCTGCTTCATGCTTACTTACCCCATAAGCATCTTGTGGTAAAGGTGTATCTTCTGCTGTAAATACCCTCCCTGGTTGTGTGAATTCGCCATTCACCTTGATAGAGCTCAAATAAATAAATCGTTTTACGCCAGCCTGAGCAGCTTGATAGGCAAGATTTAATGAGGTATCAACATTAATGCGACGATATTCAGCTGCTGGGTCTATAGCTTGGTCGCTCATGACATGACACCGAGCTGCAAGATGAACTACCACATTAACACCATCTAATGCTAGACCCCAATCAAGGAAGGGGGTAAGTTCACCCAAATTAATAACTCTAACGTTCTTATTAAAAGTATTCTCTGTATTACGTACCGTGGCACGTAGATCCACATTTTCTGTGGATAGTCTTATAAGTAAAGCTTGCCCGATAAAACCTGTTGATCCAGTCACAAGCACTAGCGGCTTCATTGAGTTCTGAGTCATACTGATTTGGTTCCGTTAATTTAAACGTTTTATACCGTAGGTGAACGTTTGAGGAAAAGCATAGCTTAGGTTCTTAATTTGAAAGTATTTTACTAGCTGTTTGAATGATTTGACGTACAGCAATAGAGGTAGAAAATTTTTGTTTAGCCAACTTAGGCCCTCTACATGCCATCATTTGATATTGAACGGAATTATCTACAATCTCTTCGGCCATCTCTTTAAAGTCTTTGACCGATTGCCCAACATAAACCATACCTACCCCCTCCTCTTCAATGAGACTTACTAAGTCAGTATTTGCATTGACTCGCGCTAAGATTGGAAGTCCCGCAGTTAAATAAGTAAGAAACTTGCCCGGAATATTGTGACTCTTATGACGTGGATCTAGAGCGAGCAAGCCTACATGACATTGTGCCAACAAATCAAGCATCTCATCAGATTTAATTTCTTCAAAGAATAAGGTATTTTTTATTGAGAGCTCTGTAACTCGAAGCTTCAATCTATCAACCTCTGAGCCACGACCAACAAAAAGAAAGCCAATATCGTATCTATGTCTTAACTGAAAGGCAAGATCTATCATTATATCCATACCCTGCGCAATCCCCATATTACCAATATATACGAAAATTTTTCGACCAACTAGTACGGTATTTCTAATTTGAATACTACAGACAACGTCTCGAATTGGAGTTTGCCAATTTTGAAGCACTTCGAGACGCTTACTATTCCAACTTTTCCTTCCGGCAAAGTAGTTCAAGTTTGATGGCGTCTGAACGCCAATAGTATCAGCCATCGCATACTGAAAATTTGCCGTAATTTTAAAAAAATAATAGGCGAAACCTTTTCGTATTATTCCCAAATCACAAGCCCATTCAGGGAAAATATCACGCAAAATAAGATATGCTTTACAATTCAAATTGCACTTTAAATAAAAAATTAAAGGGCCAAAAAATATAGTAGGTGAGTACCACACTACTAGGTCCCATTTAGTATTTCTATGCGGGCTTTTTCTAAGCCCTAAAATCATAAGAAAGGGTAAAGATAATTCAAATATAGTACGTCGCAAGTGATTCGTTAGTGATATCTTCATTCCGGCAAGGTGGAGCACCTGCAGTCCATCTATAAACTCAATTGACCAATGGGATGTTTGGCCATCAGATGGAGTAATAACTGTAGTTTCATGACCTTGATGAACAAATTCCCGCGCCAGATCACTCATTTGCACTGCTGCTGAAGTGCGTAATGGTGGATAGTGGATAGTAATTAGCGCGACGCGCAGCTTGCGCTCACTCATCTTTCTGTAGCCCAATCAAAAAACTAAGTCAGAAAAAATTTGTAATCTGTGTACGAATAGCATTTACAACAACTGAAGATGGAGAAAAATTTTCCTCAAGCTCATAACGTGCGCACCATGGTTGAGTTGTTGCAGTAACGACTGACTCCACTATATTTTCTGAATTCATACCAGAAACAATTGTGGCTCCACTTTCAATAGTTTCCATTCGCTCAGTTGCCATTCGCAGACTCACATTTGGTACTTTGTAGAAAAGCCCCTCCTCCGCAGCGGTACCAGAGTCCGATAATACGCAGAATGAATCTTTAAGTAATCGATTGAAATCATAAAACCCTAAGGGAGCCATGATCCGCACACGAGAAGACATTTCCATTCCACTTAACTTACTCTTAGTACGGGGGTGCATTGGGTAGATAATATCAAGCTTAAAACGTTCAGCTAATTTCCCGAGAGCATCAAAAATAATTGCTAGTGATTCAGCCTTATCAACATTCTCACTTCGATGAGCGGTGACTAAAATATAATTCTTTGGCTCCAACTTTAGTCTAGTCAATATATTGCTTGCTTCAATTTGTGGAGCAAATGCGCGCATTGCCTCAAAGGTTGTATTACCGGTAACAATAATTTTTGATGGATGAATACCCTCCCTCATTAAATTCTCACGATGGTACTGATTATAAGGGAGGAGAATATTGCTAATGTGATCAATTAGAATCCGGTTTCTTTGCTCAGGCATCCTTCGATCCCATGCTCGAAGACCGGCTTCCATATGAAATATTTTAATGCCACGATTAGCAGCAGGCAAAACAGATAACCCACTGTATGTATCGCCCAGTATTAATAAAGCATCTGGCTTAACCTTTTCCATAAGCTCGTCAGATTTTCGCACGACATCAGCAACTTCTTTACCGTAACTAGAGGTGTCAATCCCCAACTCATAATCTGGTTTTCGCAACTTAAGATCTTCGAAAAAAAAGTCTTTTAACTCTGGTGTAAAGTTTTGGCCAGTATGAACCATTACATGCTCAAAGTTAAGCACATCAAGCTTTTTCAGAGTACCCCACATCTTAATCATCTCGGGTCGGGTACCAAAAATTGACATAACCTTCATTTATAACTCCAGATTAATTAGGCAGCATAGGTAACTTATCATGCTACTTTAGTTTTGACAATATTTTCACCTCGGGGAGAGGGATAATGAAGCTCCCTCCGCTCTCGAGATAATTCTTATTTCTCGTTGTGATCTCTTCTAAAAAACTCCATGCAAATATGAGCAAATAATCTGGCGGGTTAGGCTGATCCAAAACGCTCTTTGCGAAAATCCTAAAATGGCTTCCCGGTGTGTAGAACCCTATCTTTGCGGGCGCATCATCAATCATATAATCAAGGTAATTATGATCAATCTCGCAATATTGAATCATGGTATTTGCACGTCCAGATGCGCCGTAGCCTGCAATTGAATAGCCCTCTTTCTTCAGATTTCCCAACAAATCCAATAACTGTCTTTTTCGACCATCAACTTCTGCAGCAAAGTGCTCAAAAGTCTCCGGGAGATTAAATCCCATAGATAGCTCTTCATTTTTTAGTTTTTTAACTTCCGAAGAAATAAGATGACTATGCTTACTTCCCTTCTTACAAACATAAAATCGCATCGATCCAGCATGTATTGGTAAAGACTTTACATCAAATATCACCATTTCATATCGCTCAAAATGCTCAATTGCAGATAATAATGAATAATAATATAAGTGTTCATGGTAAATCATGTCATATTGAAGGCCACTCATCACATTTCCAAGATAATGCACTTCAAAAATAAACACCCCGTCATCACTCAATACATCATGAACAGCCCGAGTGACCCCTTGAATATTAGGTATGTGAGCATATACATTATTCGCCAGCACTAGATCTACGTGGCCATACAGCGCAACGACTTCTTTTGCAACATTTTCGCTAAAAAAATCATTGATTATTTTTATTCTTGGATCATTAATCGTATTAACCACATTTGTGGCCGGATCTACCCCAATGATAGTTTTAATATTTTGATCAGCGAGTGGCCGCAATAAAATGCCATCATTACAGCCAAATTCAAGCACAGTTGATGACTCAGGGGTCAAAAATCGAGTAACCACCTCTTTAGAGTAGTCAACAAAGTGATCTTTCAAGGTTTGAATTGACGAAGAGAAATAAAAATAATCTTTAAACAATACTTGAGTGCTTACCTTATCAATAACCTGAACAGCATAACAATCACGACAAAAAAATAAACGCAATTGATAGTAAAGTTCTTCTGTAAATTGATCTGGTCGAAGGAAGCCTCCTGCCAAAGCAACCTCACCGAAATCCATCACCCTAGTCATTGAAATACTATTACAGAACGAGCAACACGGAATCTCGGTCTTCACTTGATTACTCATGAAGTGCATCCTGCACGTAACTAAGATTTAATAAGAGCTCCTTAACCTGCTTAATATTAAGTCGTTTTGTATTGTGCGATGTGTAGTCATTTAATTCTGAAATTTGTTTCTCACCATCGCTAAAATATTTTGCATAATTTAAATCTCGATTATCTGCTGGTATGCGAAAGTATTCATTCATATCTTCCACTCGCGCCATTTCCTCGCGAGACACAAGAGATTCATAAAGCTTTTCACCATGCCGTGTTCCAATAACTTTGATTGAATTAGTCTTTCCAAAAATTTCATTAATTGCTTGAGCCAGATCACCAATAGTTGATGCTGGCGCTTTTTGTACAAAAATATCACCCTGACGACCATGGCTAAAAGCATGCAACACTAAATCCACAGAATCGTCTAATGACATAAGAAAACGCGTCATATTAGGGTCTGTCACGGTTAGATCTTTACCACTGGTAATTTGAGATATGAAGAGTGGTATCACTGATCCACGTGAAGCCATTACATTGCCATAACGAGTAGCACAAAATAAAGTCTCACCATCACTCCGCATTCGTGCTTTGGCAATCATAAATTTTTCCATTAACGCCTTCGATAATCCCATTGCATTAATGGGATAAACCGCCTTATCTGTGCTGAGCAAAACCATCTTCTCTGCTCGGCATTCAATTGCTGCATCCATCACATTTTCAGCTCCATGTACATTTGTTCGAACAGCCTCAAGAGGATAAAATTCGCATGATGGAACTTGCTTAAGCGCTGCTGCATGAAATACATAATTAACACCTTTCATAGCCTGGCGAATACTATCGTAGTTACGCACATCTCCAATATAAAATTTTAATTTAGTGTTATTTAGCTCAACCCTCATATCCTCTTGTTTCTTTTCATCGCGACTGAAGATTCGAATTTCGCACACATTTGTTGACAAAAATCTATTTAATATTTGCTTCCCAAATGAGCCAGTTCCTCCAGTTATTAGAATTACCTTATCTTTAAACATTATTCCCTCATACTATTCTATTTAACTGCGCAATTTCATAGTAGCTATCAAAGTTGACCATTCTGGTGCCCTATAACCTGTTGCATTATAAAAATGCTCCGCATTCAGGGAGCGATTAATAACCGGCTGATCGACCGGAATAATCTCTATTGATTTTTCGTATGCTAGTGCAATCTCACGCAATAAATTAAACTTTGAGATTGGCTCAGCAGCAATATGATAAGTACCAGCTATACCAAAGTTAGGTAATATAATATCACGAATAATTTCAGCCAAAACAACCGTTGGTAATCCCGAAAAAAGCGCTCTAGTATATCCCTCACAATGACCTTCTTGCCTTAAAAACCAAGAGAGCAAGCCACTTTCCATAGTCAAGTCAGGCCCGATTATTGAGGTCCGAATCGTTATCGCATTGGGACTGTTTATTTCGCCCAAACGCTTAGATAGTCCATATAGATCAGATGCATCTGCAATATCATTTTCACTATAGCCCCCTCTCTGCCCACTGAATACTCCATCGGTGCTTATGTGCACCAATCGCGTTTCGTGATCTTTACAAAGTTGTAATAGTTGATGTGGTAATAGTGAATAGGTTGAAATGTAATCCAACGGAAACATTTTTTTTAATTGACCGACCCCAAGAGAAATACAATTAACAACTACATTGGGTTTTAATTCTTGAAAAATACTTTTAAGGAAACTCACGTCCCTAATTTCGGCGCAATTTATGAGTCTCGCTGCAAGAGCAGGTTCAAATAATGATCTCTTACTTTGAGATCTGATGGTTCCAGAAACAGTGAAGAAACTCTCCCTACTTAAAGTACGAAAAAGGATATGTCCAAGCATTCCGGATGCACCTAAAATGAGTATCTTCATGGAGATTTCCCAACAAAAACTAAATCAATAAACTGTAATCCATTGATTAATGATAAAGACTTATTATCTTCCTTTAAAAACCGTCTAATAGCCCTCGCTATTGAAACTGATGAATCTGGATCAAAGGATTGATCCGGATCAATCAAATCACGGACATAATCAAGCTCTGATGCCAATATAGCTAATCCCGCATGTTTAGCCTCAATTAATGGCATGCCAAATGATTCAAATTTTGATGGGAATATTAGCGCACCGCATTGTTTATATAAATCCAAAACACACTCATGTTCAAGATGTCCTAAATTTATAATTTTCAATCCATTAAGGCATCTCGTATAACTCTGCTTATCTGTTAGGACATTAAAAAAACACTCATCCAACGTTAATACTAGCGAAGGAAAAAGATTCGCCTCTGCAAGCTCACACCAAGCTTGAATTAATAATTTATGATTTTTATGAGGTTCTCCAGAGGCAACGTAAACGAAATCGTATTTCACGTCAGTTTTATTATTTATTTTTAAATCCTCAATATCAACCTGAAATTTATTTTCGATGAATGCTGCAATTTTAATAATTGACCGCCTTCGAAGTTTTTTAAAAAGCAAACTTCTCATAGTCAAAGTTTGGACAATAAATTGGTCAACATATTTTGATCCATACAAGAGCCATAATCGCTCAAGAATAATCCTTATTCTAGTACGTATTTTAAGTCCATGCGGTGGTAAATCATCAACCATATATCTATTTTGAATAAAAACTGATACGTGACCCTTTAAACTAAATAATGGAGGTGTAGTACCCCCAGTTAAGTAGACAATCCTCGAGGTGAAAATTCTGCTTGTTGTCGATATTGTATAGGTGACAACTTCCCTAGTGCTGCATGAGGACGTTCCTCGTTATAAATCTTGATCCAT
>Ga0187844_10002254_pt1 | contig 13851 bp, 11 predicted proteins | sample SpaLakP09_SKY_50_FD_134517 | JGI IMG/M metagenome (GOLD analysis project Ga0187844, IMG submission 134517) | Oligotrophic lake water microbial communities from Sparkling Lake, Wisconsin, USA - SP09_SKY_50 | ecosystem: Environmental > Aquatic > Freshwater > Lake | place: USA: Sparkling Lake...
GATGCGCGCCTCGTGACGCCTGAAGTGGGGCAGCCCGGCGCAAAGGTGCGCGCATTTGCCGAACTGGCCGCCACGCTCGCCGCCAATGGCCACAAGACGCTGGTGTTCAGCCAGTTCGTCGATTTCCTGCAACTGCTGCGCCAGTCGCTCGACGACGCTGGCCTGGCGTGGCAATACCTTGACGGGGCGACTCCCGCGGCCGAGCGCACGCGGCGCGTGGCCGCCTTCCAGTCGGGCGAGGGCGATATCTTCCTGATCAGCCTGAAGGCCGGCGGGTTTGGGCTGAACCTGACCGCGGCGGATTACGTGGTGATTGCCGATCCGTGGTGGAACCCGGCCGCCGAAGACCAGGCGATGGGCCGTGCGCACCGCATCGGCCAGCAACGGCCTGTCACGGTCTATCGGCTGATTGCCGCCGGCACGATCGAGGAACGCATTGTCGACCTGCATCAGGGCAAGCGAGCCCTGGCCGAGGGCGTGCTGGACGCGCAAGCGGGCGAGGCGGTCGGCCGCGAGGCGGTGCTTCCGGACATCGACGATCTGGTTGGTCTGCTGCGGCGCTAGCCGTCCCATTTCGTCGGGCGGGGTTTGGCACCAAACGGTATACAAAATCGTCCGCATTTTGGTGCGCCGCGCGGCATTGGGGCCCCACCATCTGCCCGAAGAGTGGCTATTTTCCTTGTTGCGGTGCATCGAACCCTGGCATAAATACTGCCTTGTTATTCGAATAAGTATGAATATAGTATACCGATCGATGCACTGAGATCGTGACAGACCCGGCTGCGTACCGCCCAGCCGGCCCATGACAACATCGGAGCCCCCGTGACCCAGCCTGACCTGAAACCGGCCGATTCGCCCCGGCCGGAGGCCCGTTTTCTTCCAGCGCATGTCGCGGCCGCGCAGCTGGCGCGCGGGGAAACCACCGCGCTGGCGTTGGTGGAGGCGTGTCAGGCGGCATGGTCAGCGCACAACGGGCAAGTCAATGCGCTGGTGCTGGCCGATTTCGACGCCGCGCGCGAGGCCGCTGCGCAGAGCGACGCGCGCCGTCGCGCGGGCCGGCTGCATGGGCCGCTCGACGGCATTCCATTCTCGATCAAGGAATCGTTCGATGTCGGCGGCTGGCCCACCACGTGCGGCGCGCCGGCGCGCCTCGCGCACCGCGCAACCGCGGACGCCGTGGTGGTCGAACGACTGCGCGCGCATGGGGCGGTGCTGCTCGGCAAGACCAATGTGCCGCTGGGCCTGCGCGACTGGCAAAGCTACAACGCCATCTACGGCACCACGCGCAATCCGCACGATCTGACGCGCACGCCGGGCGGATCGTCGGGAGGCAGCGCGGCGGCGGTTTGCGCGGGCATGAGTTTTTTCGATGTCGGTTCCGATATCGGCTCGTCGCTGCGCAATCCCGCGCACTACTGCGGCGTGTTTTCGCACAAGAGCAGCCACGGCATCGTGCCGCTGCGCGGGCACGGCAATGGCGCGGACAGCTTTGCCGAGCAGGACATCAACGTGGCGGGCCCCATCGCGCGCAGCGCGCGGGATCTGGAACTGGTGCTGCGCGCGATCGCCGGGCCCGATGCGGGTCACGCCAGCGCGTGGCAACTCGATCTGCCACCTTGCGAGCGCGCGCATCTTGCCGATTTCCGCGTGGCCGTGCTGCCCACGCACCCGCTGGCCGAAGCCGATGCCGCCGTCAGCGACGCCATCGCCGGTCTTGGGGAATGGCTCGCGCGGCAGGGCGCGGCGGTCACCTGGAACGTCCGCCCCGATTTCGACGCCGCGTCGCTGTGGCGCACCTACGTGCTGCTGCTGCGCGCCACCACATCGTTGCATATGGATGACGCTGCGTTTGCCGATGCCATGGCACGTGCCGCCGGCGCCGATCCGGCCGATGCGACCTACGCCACGCTGCAGTTCACCGGCGCCACGCTGAGCCATCGCCAGTGGCTGTTGCTGCAGCACACGCGCGAAACGTTTGCGCGGGCATGGGGCCGCTTCTTCTGCGACTACGACGTGCTGTTGTGCCCGGCGGCATCCACCACCGCGTTTCCGATCGACGAGGCCGGCGAGCCCTGGCAGCGCTCGATCCGCGTGAACGGCCAGCCCTTGCCGCTCACGTCGCAGCTGTTCTGGGCCGGCCATTCGGGACTGTGCGGCCTGCCGTCGACAGTGGCGCCGATCGGCCCGGCGCACGACGGCCTGCCGGTCGGCGTGCGGATCGTGGCGCGGCGCTTTGGCGACCTGACGTCGCTGCGCTTCGCGCAATTGCTGGAAGACGCCGGCCATGCATTCCGGCCGCCCGCCGGGCTGCCTGCGTCGACACATATCTGAAGAATCTGAAGACCCAAAACAGGAACAGGGGAGGAATCGATCATGCTGGACTGGTTCAGGGAGTTATCGCGCGCCGAGCGCAAGGGCTTTTACGGAGCGTTCCTCGGCCATGCGGTCGATGTGTTCGACTTCATGATCTATTCGTTTCTGATTTCGACGCTGCTGGCGCAGTGGGGCATGAGCAAGTCGATGGCCGGCGCCATCGTCACGTGGACGCTGGTGTCGTCGCTGGTGGGCGCCATCGGCGCGGGCCTGTTGGCCGACCGCTTTGGCCGCGTGCGCGTGCTGCGCTGGACGATTCTGGTGTTTGCCGTGTCGTGCTTCCTGTGCGGCATCGCCAACTCGCCCGAGCAGTTGATGGTGTTCCGCATGCTGCAGGGGCTCGGCTTCGGCGGGGAATCGTCGCTGTGCATGGTGCTGGTGACCGAGCTGATCCGCAATCCGGCCCACCGCGGCAAGTATTCGGGTTTCACGGCCAGCAGCTATTCGTTTGGCTTGGGCGGCGCGGCGATTGCCTACGCCATCACGTTCAACCTGTTCGAGCCCGAAATGGCGTGGCGCGTCTGCTTCTTCCTGGGCATCCTGCCTGCGCTCGTGGTGGTGTACCTGCGCCGAAACCTGCAGGAGCCCGAAGTGTTCCTGAAGAGCCGCGCCGAGCGGGGCAACGCGTCGCCCGCTGCCGACCTGGCGCGCGTGTTCCGGCGTCCGCTGCTGCGCAAGACCGTGCTGTGCAGCCTGCTGTCGGGCGGCATGCTGGGCGCCTACTACGCCATCGCCACATGGCTGCCAACGTTTCTGAAGACCGAGCGCGGTCTGTCGGTATTCGGCACCAGTTCCTACCTGGCCGTGACGATCCTCGGATCGCTGGTCGGATACGTGGCCGGCGCCTATGCCACCGACCGCTGGGGACGCCGCCTCACCTATATGGCGTTTGCCGCCGGCGCGTTCGTGATGGCGATGATCTACATGGTGATCCCGGTGTCGAACACCTCGATGCTGTTCCTCGGTTTCCCGCTGGGCGTGCTGATGCAGGGCGTGTTTTCGGGGATCGGCGCGACGATTTCCGAGTCGTATCCCAGCAGCGTGCGCGCCACCGGCTACGGTGTGTCGTACAACCTCGGCCGCGTGATCGGCTCGTTCTTCCCGCTGGCGGTCGGCTGGCTCAATAGCGGACGCACCACGCTGGCGTTGGCGATCGCCATGGTGGCCGGCGTCGGCTATGCGCTGGTGATGGTGTCCGCGGCGCTGCTGCCGGAAACGTCGGGCATCGATCTCGGCCAGGCGGGCGGCGGGGACGACGGCGACGAGCCCACGACCGCCGCGGCGGCGCCGTTGCTTGCGCCCGCGCCGGGCAAGCCGGCCTGAAGCCGGCCGGAAGCCACCAAAAGCCGCCCGACGCTCGCGCATTGGTCGCGAAACAACAGTCAGTTCCTCACTTTTAAGCTGCTGCTTACCTGCGGCTGTCCCACGCCTATAATGGCTGCTTTGCTTCCCGGTCGCGCCTGGCGCGGCTGGGAAGTCCCCCGACGGCCACGCCGCGCAAGACGGCCTGCCGTGTCTTCTCTTCTCATTTCGCCATGACACCCCGACAGTCGTCTCCGGTGTGGTTGCGCCTCTGGCATCGCTTTGCCGAGGTGGAACGCAACGCCTTTCTCGACGGCGCGCGATTCTTCGCGCCGTCCTTGCCCGCGGTTTTTGCCTGGGGGCTGGTGACCGGGGTGGCCATGAGCAAATCGGCGCTGACCGTGCCGGAAGCCATCGGCATGTCGCTGCTGGTGTATGCCGGATCGGCGCAACTGGCCGTGCTGCCGTTGTTTGCCGCGGGCATGCCGATCTGGACCGTGTGGCTGACCGCCGCGGTGGTCAACCTGCGCTTCGTGATCTTCAGCGCCGCGCTGCAGCCCCACTTCAATTACCTGCCGACGCGCCGCCGTACGCTGCTGGGCTTTTTCAACGGCGACCTGCATTTCGTGTATTTCATGCAGCGTTATGTCGAGCCCGGTTATGTGCCCGGCAAGGAAGGTTTTTTCTGGGGCATGGCGCTGATCAATTGCGCCACGTGGCAGGTGTCGTCGATCGTCGGCATCCTGCTGGCCAGCCTGTTTCCCGATAGCTGGGGACTGGCGCTGGCTGGCACGCTGGCGTTGATTCCGCTGATGATCGCGACGATCAACTCGCGCTCGATGCTGATGGCCGTGGTGGTGTCGGCCGTGGTGGCGCTGCTGTGCTTCGACCTGCCGTACCGTCTGTCGCTGGTGATCGCGGTCATGGCGGCGATCGCGGCGGGCATGGCCAGCGACGAATTCGCGGCACGCGCCGCATTGCGCGGCATCCGCGCCCGCAAGGAACGCCATGTGCAGTCGGGAGACCAGGCATGAGCCACCTGGAAACCTGGATCGCCATCGTCGGTATGACCGTGGTCACGGTGCTTACGCGCGCGCTGTTCCTGATGGCGGGCGAGCGCGTCACGGTGCCAGACCGCATCCAGCGCGCCTTGCGCTATGCGCCGGCCGCGGCGCTGGCGGCAATCATCCTGCCAGACCTGCTGACATTCGAAGGCCACTTCACGATCGCGCCCAGCAACGACAAACTGATGGCCGGCATCGCCGCCACCGTCTGCTATCTGCTGACGCGCCGCATGGTCGGCATGATCGTGGTGGGGATGGGCGTCTACACTGCGCTGCGCTTTCTGGGCTAGTTGTGCTGCCACCTGGCGGGCTCGGCCATCACGCTGCCGAGCCGCGTCAGCAGATGCGACAACTGCGCCTGCGTGCCGGTGTTGGTCTTGGTGAAGATAGATTTCAGCTGGGAGCGGCTGGTTTCGCGCTTGATGCCCAGATGCGCGCATGCGTCCGGCAGGCCCATGCCCTGCGTCAGCAGCATAGCCAGACGGTTTTCTGCGGGCGTCAGTCCGTACAGGTCGCGCAGCACGGCCGGCGCGGCGCGGGGCCCGTCGTGGCTCTCGTGGATGCTTGCCAGGATCGGCCGGCCCGGCCATGTTGACGGCAGGGAGTTAGTCGGCGTCAGTCCCACCGCCACGATTTGCGTGGAGCGTCCGTCGGCACCGACTGCCTGCACGGCCTGGATGGGGAGATGCGCGGCCGGATTGGACAGCGCGCGCAGCACGTCCGTAAATGGGCGCGACAACTGCCAGCCGCCGAGGTCCGGCGATGTCGAGGCCGCGGCGCCGCCCGCGCTGGCGGCTAGATCGCTGACCGTCATCGCCGGCAACAACCGCTGCACCCATGGGGCGCCCGCATCGTTGGCAAGCAGCACCTTGCCCGATTCGGCGAAGACGATCACGCCGAATGGCAGGCGGTTGAAGAGGTCGGTGGACACCCGTTCGTGGGTGGCGGTGACGAACGTCCGGTCGGACAGCGATATGGCTTCGCGTAGATGCGGGATGACCCAGTCCAGAGCGTACGCATCGTGCTCGGAATAGGCCGCCTCTCCAGGCATGCGCTGCAGCGTCAGATAGACGTCGTACGAAGGCTTGCGATCGACCAGATAAGTCAGGGCTGGCGGCTGGGCGCTTTCGCCGGACGACGGCTCGTCGTGCAGGTCGCGACTGTCGGCTGCGACAGGCGCCAGCTTGCGGCGTTCAATGTGCCAGCCACCTATCGGCAAGCTACTGGCGCGCGGCAGGCCAAGGTGCCGACGAGGCCACGGCGGCTCCGGCGCACCTTCCACCGTCCGGTTCGCGCTGGCGCGTACGTGCACCGTGCCGAGACCGGTGTCTACGAACAGAAGGGATGCCTGGGCGCTGTCGCTGAGCAGGCACAGCGCGTGCAAGCCGCGCTGCCAGGCCTGGGGCTCGACGACCCCCTTATAGAGGGCGCGAATGGTGTCGTGCTTTGCTCTGTCTTCCATGGGGTTGTCCTTCATGTCTCTGATGCCACGCGCGTGCAAAGGCGGACGATGCGCGTATCGATAAGCATTTCGGAACGGGCTGGCTGAGCAGCCGTTGGAGGCGCAATGATGCGGGCGGAATCTCAGCCGCTGTTGAGCGTGGAAGCCAGCCTGGTGAGCAGGTGCGTCAACTGTGACTGGCTTGTGCAGCCGGTCTTGAGGAATATCGACTTGAGCTGCGTGCGCGCTGTCTCATGGCGGATGCGCATCTGACGGCTGGCTTCGGGCAGACCCTCGCCAGTGGCCAGCCGCGAGACCAGACGGCTCTCCGCCGGCGTCAGGCCGTACAGAGTGCGCATCACCGTGTCGAGCAGCACCGACGGCGCGGCGGCTTCGTGCACGATGACCAGCGCCGCCGGCTGCTGCCATTGCGACGCCAGCATGTGCGCGGCGGGCAGCGGCAGCACCAGCACTTCAGCCTGGTTGCCGGCGTTGTCGATCGCCCGGGCGGCCTGGGCACCCAGCGGATTGAGCGGGTCGCAGGCGGCCTGCAGCATGTCGGCGAAATGGCGTGAGAGCTGCCACTCCGATGTCTTGCCGGCCGGTTCCAGCCGCCGCACCCAGCGTTCGCCCGCCGTATTGGCCAGCAGCAGCCGGCGGTCGCTGCTGTAGACGGCCACGGCAAACGACAGGCGCTCGAGCAGCCGCGCCGACAGCGACGCCATGGTCGACAAGGCCAGCGTGCGGTCGCGCATCGCCATGGCGGTGCGCATGTGCGGGATCACCCAGTCGAGCTTGCGGGTGTCCTCGCCGCTGAACGCGTCCTGCGACAGCGCCCGCTGCATCGAGAAATAGACCTCGTAGCGCGGCTGTCTTTCCACCAGGCAAGCCACATACGAGCGCAGGCCGAAGCGATGGAAGAAATCGCAGTAAAAGGGATGGCGTGCCATCGCCTGTGGGCCCAGGTCGCGCGCATCGACATACCAAGCGCCGGGCACCAGCCGCGGCGCGAACGCCTTGGCCGGATCGATCGGCTGGAAATCGTTTTCATAGGCGGCGAAGAGCTCTTCGACTGGATTCACGATCTCGTTGACCGTGATCTGGTCGTTGACCGTGTCCCACACCATCATCGAGGCGTGCGAGGTGTCCGCAATCTCGGTCAGTGCACGCAGGCTCTGTTGCCACGCTCCTGGGTCCAGGATGCCTTCGTAAAGACCACGGATAGCGCCGTGGATCGTCGCTTGGTCCATTACTTACCCCCCTCATTGCGGCAGCTTCCAGAATCCCGAGATACCCGACGAGCGTGACTCGTCGTGGTCCCGGGAATTGTTGTGTCATAACTCCGATCTTTGTCGGACTCGGCAATGATGTACCAATTTTGTCAAACTAGGCTAAGTGTCTGACTATGCATACGTTTAGTACATTACTGGCTACCTTACAGCAAACCCAGAACAGAAATTACGGAAACTTAACCCCCTCTAAGGAGGGGTAATGCATTGCCATCAAATGTGGTCGATAGGGCGTGTACTAGGCGAATGCGCGAAACCCCAACAGTGATCGGGTAAAATGCCGGTTTTTCCGACAATCACGGACGGGCTTGCCCATGCCGTTCGCGTCTCCGCTCTTACCTCCATGACTTCTGTCCTGCGTCTTTCCGATCTCATTTCCCAAGGCAAAATTTCCGGCAAACGCGTCTTTATCCGCGCCGACCTGAACGTGCCCCAAGACGACGCGGGCAACATCACCGAGGACACGCGCATCCGCGCCTCGGTGCCCGCCATCCAGGCCTGTCTGGACGCCGGCGCCGCGGTGATGGTGACGTCCCATCTGGGCCGACCGACCGAGGGCGAGTTCAAGCCCGAGGATTCGCTGGCTCCCATCGCTGCGCGCCTGTCGGAATTGCTCGCCAGGCCGGTGAAGCTGGTACAGAACTGGGTCGACGGCGTGGAAGTGGCGCCCGGTCAGGTGGTGCTGCTGGAAAACTGCCGCGTCAACAAGGGCGAGAAGAAGAACAGCGACGAGCTGGCGCAGAAGATGGCCAAGCTCTGCGATGTGTATGTCAACGATGCATTCGGCACTGCGCACCGCGCCGAAGCCACCACGCACGGCATTGCAAAGTTTGCGCCGGTGGCTTGCGCCGGCCCGCTGCTGGCCGCTGAAATCGACGCGCTGGGCCGCGCGCTGGGCCAGCCGGCCCGCCCGCTGGTGGCCATCGTCGCCGGTTCGAAAGTTTCCACCAAGCTGACCATCCTGAAAGCACTGGCCGACAAGGTCGACAACCTGATCGTGGGCGGCGGCATTGCCAACACGTTCATGCTGGCTGCCGGCCTGAAGATCGGCAAGTCGCTGGCCGAAGCCGATCTCGCCGGCGACGCCAAGGCAATCATCGACATCATGGCCGCGCGCGGAGCATCGGTACCCATCCCCGTCGATGTGGTGTGCGCCAAGGCGTTCAGCGCCACGGCCGAAGCCACGGTCAAGGACGTCAAGGACGTGGCCGACGACGACATGATCCTGGACATCGGGCCGAAGACCGCCGCGATGCTGGCTGACCAGCTCAAGGCCGCTGGCACGATCGTCTGGAACGGCCCGGTGGGCGTGTTCGAGTTCGACCAGTTCGGCAACGGCACCAAGGTGCTGGCCGAAGCCATCGCCTCGTCCAAGGCCTTCTCGATCGCCGGCGGCGGCGACACGCTGGCCGCCATCGCCAAGTACAACATCGCCGACCGGATCGGCTATATCTCCACCGGCGGCGGCGCCTTCCTGGAATTCCTGGAAGGCAAGAAGCTGCCGGCTTTCGAAGTGCTGGAGCAACGCGCCGCAGGTTGAGCGCCAGCCCGCGGCGTCGGCGCAAGACGCCGCGGGGCCGGAACCCGTTGAGAGTGGCTCCAGAGTCCCGAACCAGGAAACCGTCCGAATGACCCGTTCCACCAAGATCGTCGCCACCATCGGCCCCGCCTCCAGTTCCCTGGACATGCTGACCCGCATGATTGCGGCCGGTGTCGACGTGGTGCGCCTGAACTTCTCCCACGGCACGGCCCAGGATCACATCGATCGCGCCGCGCTGGTGCGCGAAGCGGCCGCTGCGTGCGGCCGCGAGGTGGCCATCATGGCCGACCTGCAAGGCCCCAAGATCCGCGTCGGCAAGTTTGAAAACGGCAAGGTCACGCTACGCCCGGGCGACGCGTTCATCCTCGATTCCGCCTGCGAGATCGGCACGCAGGACCGCGTGGGCCTGGACTACAAGGACCTGCCGCGCGATGTCGGACCCGGCGACGTGCTGCTGCTGAACGACGGCTTGATCGTGCTGGTGGTCGATCGCGTGCTCGGCACCGAGATCTTCACGACCGTGCGCGTGGGCGGCGATCTGTCCAACAACAAGGGCATCAACCGCCAGGGCGGCGGCCTTTCTGCGCCGGCGCTGACCGCCAAGGACATGGAGGACATCAAGACCGCCATGGCGCTTGGCGCGGACTACGTGGCCGTGAGCTTTCCGAAGAACGCCACCGATATGGAAATGGCGCGGCAGCTGGCCAACGTGGCGGGACAGCCACATGGCCACAAGGCCCGCATGATCGCCAAGATCGAGCGCGCCGAGGCGATCCGCCCAGGCGTGCTCGAAGAAATCCTGCAGGCCTCGGACGGCATCATGGTGGCGCGCGGCGACCTGGCCGTGGAAGTTGGCAACGCCGCGGTTCCCGCGTTGCAAAAGCGCATGATCAAGCTAGCGCGCGAAGCCAACAAGCTGACGATCACCGCCACCCAGATGATGGAAAGCATGATCGTCAACCCGGTGCCGACGCGCGCCGAGGTGTCCGACGTGGCCAACGCCGTGCTGGACGGCACCGACGCCGTGATGACGTCGGCCGAAACCGCCGCCGGCCGCTATCCCGTGGAAACCGTCGAAGCCATGGCCGCAATCTGCCTGGAAGCGGAAAAATCCGAAGTGGTGCAGCTCGACACCGACTTCCTGAACCAGACCTTCGCGCGCATCGACCAGTCGATCGCCATGGGTGCGCTGTTCACGGCCTATCATCTAGGCGTGAAGGCCATTGCGGCGCTGACCGATTCCGGCGCCACCGCGCTGTGGATGAGCCGCCACCGCATTCATGTGCCGATCTACGCGATGACGCCCAACCTTGCCTCGCAGCGCAAGATGCAGCTGTACCGCAACGTGGTGGCGCTGCCGTTGCAGTCCAGCACGGACCGCGACGAAGCGCTGGAGCAGGCCGAGGAGCTGCTGCTTGCGCAGGGCGCCGTGCAGCGTGGCGATTTCATCGTGCTGACAATTGGCGAGCCGATGGGCCAGCCGGGCGGCACGAACACGCTCAAGATCGTCCGGGTGGGCGGCGGCCGATAGGAAAACGTCCCATGTGGCGCGGCGGACAGACCGGGGCGCCACCGATGCGCGAACCTGCCCGGCGCAGCATTCAGAAGAATTCAGACATACCCAAGCTTTTTACATTCAGGAGTTAGACATGCCACTCGTATCCATGCGCCAGCTGCTGGACCATGCCGCCGAGAACAACTATGGCCTGCCGGCCTTCAACGTGAACAACCTCGAACCGGTGCAGGCGATCATGCAGGCCGCCGACGAGGTCAATGCTCCGGTGATCATGCAGGCGTCGGCCGGCGCCCGCAAATACGCTGGCGAGCACTTCCTGCGCCACCTGATCGAAGCCGCTGTGGAAGCCTACCCGCACATCCCCGTGGTGATGCACCAGGATCACGGTCAGTCGCCGGCGATCTGCCAGGGCGCGATCGATCTCGGCTTCTCGTCGGTGATGATGGACGGCTCGCTCAAGGAAGACGGCAAGACGCCGTCCGACTACGAATACAACGTCGACGTGACCCGCAAGGTGGTGCAACTGGCCCACGCCGTGGGCGTGACAGTGGAAGGCGCACTGGGCTGCCTGGGCTCGCTGGAAACCGGTGAAGCCGGCGAGGAAGACGGCATCGGCGCCGAAGGCAAGCTCGACCACTCGATGCTTCTGACCGATCCGGAGCAGGCCGCCGACTTCGTCAAGGCCACCCAGCTGGACGCCCTGGCGATCGCCATCGGCACCTCGCACGGCGCCTACAAGTTCACGCGCAAGCCCACCGGCGACATCCTCGCCATCGGCCGCATCAAGGAAATCCACGCGCGCATTCCGAACACCCACCTGGTGATGCACGGTTCGTCGTCGGTGCCGCAGGAACTGCTCGAGGAAATCCGCAAGTTCGGCGGCGACATGAAGGAAACCTACGGCGTGCCCGTGGAAGAAATCCAGGAAGCCATCAAGTACGGCGTGCGCAAGATCAACATCGACACCGACATCCGCCTGGCGATGACCGGCGCGATCCGCCGCTTCTTCGTGGAGAACCCGAGCAAGTTCGATCCGCGCGAATACCTGAAGCCGGCCCGCGAAGCCGCCAAGCTGGTGTGCAATGCCCGCTACGTGGCGTTCGGCTGCGAAGGCCAGGCCAGCAAGATCAAGGCCGTGTCGCTGGCCGACGTGGCTGGCCAGTACAAGGCCGGCAAGCTCGCCCAGGTCGTGCAGTAAATCGCATTGCCGCCCCGGCCGCGCTGCGCGCGCACGGGGCGTTCGTACTTCATGGGGCTTCGCATCGTGCGTGAAGCCCCGCTTGTTTTCAGCCGCCGCCGCACTCACACCATGTCTGACGCCCTCTACGAATCCTCCATCCAGTCCCTGCCGCTGCTCGGCCGAGGCAAGGTCCGCGACAACTACGCCGTCGGCGACGACAAGCTGCTGATCGTGACCACCGACCGCCTGTCGGCATTCGACGTGATCATGGGCGAGCCGATTCCGGCCAAGGGCCGCGTGCTGAACCAGATGGCCAATTTCTGGTTCAGGAAGCTGGCGCATATCGTGCCGAACCACGAGACCGGCGTGAGCGCCGAAAGCGTGGTGGCGCCCGACGAAGTGGCGCAGGTGCGCGGCCGCGGCGTGGTGGTCAAGCGCCTGAAGCCGATCCTGGTCGAGGCAGTGGTGCGCGGCTACCTGGCCGGCAGCGGCTGGAAGGACTACCAGAGCACCGGCAAGGTGTGCGGCATCGCGCTGCCGGCCGGTCTGCAGAATGCGCAGAAGCTGCCCGAGCCGATCGTCACGCCGGCGGCCAAGGCCGAGATGGGCGAGCACGACGAGAACATCTCGTTCGAGGAAGTCGAGCAGCGCATCGGCCGCGAACTGGCCGAAAAAATGCGCGAGATCTCGATCCGCCTGTACAAGGAAGCGGCCGAATTCGCCGCGACGCGCGGCATCATCATCGCCGATACGAAGTTCGAGTTCGGCCTGGACGAAGACGGCACGCTGACGCTGATGGACGAAGTGCTGACCGCCGATTCGTCGCGCTTCTGGCCGGCCGACTCCTATCAGGTGGGCACCAATCCGCCATCGTTCGACAAGCAGTTCGTGCGCGACTGGCTCGAAGCCGTGCGCATCGACGGCAAGCCGTGGCCGAAGACCGCGCCGGCGCCGAAGCTGCCCGACGACGTGGTGCGCAAGACCGCCGACAAGTACCAGGAAGCACTGACGCGCCTGACCGGCGAGCAGCTGCAATAAGCCGCAAGAGGTTCCAGACATGAGTGACGCAGCAAAGCCGGTGGTGGGCGTGGTGATGGGCAGCAGTTCCGATTGGGACGTGATGCAGCACGCCGTGGCCATGCTCAAGGATTTCAATGTGCCGTTCGAAGCGCAGGTGGTTTCCGCGCATCGCATGGCCGACGACATGTTCCGTTACGCCGAAAGCGCGCGCGGTCGCGGCATTCGCGCGATCATCGCGGGCGCCGGCGGCGCCGCCCATCTGCCGGGCATGATTGCCGCCAAGACCATCGTGCCGGTATTCGGCGTGCCCGTGCCGTCCAAATACCTGCGCGGCGAGGATTCGCTGCTGTCGATCGTGCAGATGCCCAAGGGCGTGCCCGTGGCCACGTTTGCCATTGGCGAAGCCGGTGCCGCCAACGCCGCGCTGCACGCGATCGCCACGCTGGCCGCCACCGACGACGCGCTGGCCAACGCGCTCGAAGCGTTCCGCGCCCGTCAGACCGAAGCGGCCCGCGCCATGACGCTGCCCGTGTAAGGCCGTCCGCCGCCGCAGCCACATCGCATCCACGTCGTAGTTGCCGTACCCGACCCCGTAGTTACCGAAGCCGAGCCATGCCGACCGATATCCATCCTCACCTGTCCGAAGCGCACACGCCGGAGTCGCGCGCCGAATTCGGCGTTGGCGGCCCCAGCGCCCCGATCCTGCCCGGCGCGTGGCTGGGCATGCTCGGCGGCGGCCAGCTGGGCCGCATGTTCACGCATGCCGCACAGTCGATGGGCTATCGCGTCTGCGTGGTCGATCCGGACCAGGACAGCCCCGCCGGCAATGTGGCCGATCGCCATATCTGCGCGGCCTACACCGACGAGGCCGCGCTGGCCGAAGTGGCGAGCCTGTGCGAAGCGGTAAGCACCGAGTTTGAAAACGTGCCGTCGATTTCGCTCGACCGGCTCGAGCAGGCCGGCGTGTTCGTCGCGCCGCGCGGCTATTGTGTGTCGATCGCGCAGAACCGGATCGGCGAGAAAAAGTTCTTTGCCGCGTGCGCCGAGCGCACCGGCGTGCCGCCCGCGCCGCACTGGGTGATCCAGCATGACGCCGATGTCGACAACGTGCCCGAGCACGTGCTGC
>Ga0187844_10002255_pt1 | contig 13849 bp, 11 predicted proteins | sample SpaLakP09_SKY_50_FD_134517 | JGI IMG/M metagenome (GOLD analysis project Ga0187844, IMG submission 134517) | Oligotrophic lake water microbial communities from Sparkling Lake, Wisconsin, USA - SP09_SKY_50 | ecosystem: Environmental > Aquatic > Freshwater > Lake | place: USA: Sparkling Lake...
CGCTGGAAGCGTGTCTTGGCGCGAGTGCGTTGCTCCGGCGTCATCGTGCTCCAGCGCTCCGCGCCACGCGCCAGCTTCTCGCGACGCTGCTCGGGAAGCTGTTCCCACTTCGGCTCGAAGCTCTTCAGCAACTGCCGCTGTTCGGTGGAAAGCTCGCTCCAGCGAGGCGCCGCCTGGGCCGCGGTCATGCACGAGATCGCCGCGACAACGACGAACAGCGCCGCGCGAATCGCCGCCATCGTGTTCATGGGCGTGCCTCCATCCTGTTTTCGACCCCAGGCAACCCCGAGGATCGATCCTCGATCTGCGCTCGAGACGCCTCGTCGCCTGGCAGCGGCTCATCGAGATCGAGCGCCGTCGACTCGCTTTCGTCCCAGTCCGCGAGAAACTCCAGGAAATCCGTCGGCGCCTCGTCGAGCGCCGCCGCTCCGGGACCGGTCGCGGCCTGGGTGACGACGCCGGCAGCGCAGATCAGCCATTCAAACACGCTCGTCGTCCTCCGCCAGCCACGTCAGCACGTCGAGATCCTCGTAAAGCTCGGCTTCCAGGACCGGATCGTCGTCGTCGTCGCCGTCGAGCAGCAGTTCGAACATCTCGCCCTGCGCCACGTCATCGTGGTCCGCAGCATCGGTTCCGGCTGGGGGACGAGCGATCAACACGGCCACCGCCACGCTCGCTGCGAGCGCCATCCCCGCCGTTGCCCAGGTCCAGACCGGCGGCCTTGCGCGCGCAGCGACCGCTCGCGCCCGGCCTGCCGACAGTCGGGCGCGAATGACGGCGTCGGGCGCTTCACCCTCGCGCAGTCGCGTCTGCACTTCCATTGCGAACCTGTCGTCGTCGCCGACGTCGCTCACGGCCTCACGCCCTCGAGTTTCGAACGCAGGCTCGCCAGCGCACGCGACAGATGCGTCTTCACCGACCCTTCTGCGCAGGCCATCGCCAAAGCCGTATCGCGCACGTCGAGGCCATCCCACACACGCAACTCGAACGCCTCGCGTTGTCTTGTCGGCAACTCGCGCAAAGCCTGCTTCAGAACGTTCATGGTCTGCTCGCGCTGGACCTCGGTCGCACCATCGAGTGCGGCCGGATTGGCGATGTCGGCAGCCTGGCTCCGCGTCTCGCCGTCCTCGTCACTGCGACCGCGCTCATCGACATGCAGGAACAGGCGACGCCGCAGCCATTGCCGGCGCTGCCAGTCCCGGATGCAGTTCTGAAGACACCGGAAGAACAGCGGCCGCCATTCCCCGGCCGGCCGCTGCGCATAACGGCGAACCAGCCTGAACATCGCGTCCTGGACCAGGTCGAGCGCCGCGTCCCGGTCTCGGGTGACGACGTTCGCCATGCGGAAGGCACGGTGCTCCACCGAAGCGAGAAAGGCGTCGAGCGAGGCGGAATCGGCATCGGGCATGTCGCCAATCTAGACGCGGCCGACGAACGCCCCATTAATGCTTGCGGTCGTAGCGCTTCTCGATACGGTCGCCCTTGCGATCCAGGCGTTCTTCGGCGCGATCGCCACGCTTGTCGAGCCGTTCTTCAGTGCGATCGCCGCGCTTGTCCAGACGCTCCTCGATGCGATCGCCCTTGCGGTCCAGCGCTTCGGCGCGCTTTTCATGGCCGTTGGCTTCGGCGCGGTCGGCACGACGATCAAGCCTGTCGTCGATGCGCTCGCCCTTATTGTCGAGGCGGTCGTCGATACGATCGCCGCGCTTGTCCAGGCGGTCATTGATGCGCTCGCCCTTGTTGTCGAGGCGGTCGTTGGCGCGGTCGCCACGGTCGTCGGACCAGGCGGGGGAGCTCGTGGCCGCGGTCAGCATCAGCGCGGCGAGCAAAGACAGTCGGGTGCGATTCATGGGGTTCTCCGTTGGGGTGATTTCTTCGGACTACCCCCTCAACAACGCGCTACCCGCAGATTGGTTGACACGATCGGCGAAAGATTTCTGCCGGCTGTCCAGCGCGCAGATCAGATCGTCCAGGTTTCCGTGTACGGACGAAGCTCGACTTCGTTGCTCCACGCTGAACGCGGCTGCTTGTGCACCCAGAGATAGGTCTGCGCCACGTCGTCGGTCTGCGCGGTGTTTTCCTTGCGGAACGAGGCCCCTCGCATCTCACGCACGATCGGTACGTCGAGATCGCAGTCCAGCCGCAGATGCGCCACGTGCACGCCCTTGGCCGCGTAGGCCTTGGCCACCGACTGCGCCATACCGCGCAATCCGAACTTCGCCGTCGCGTACAGCAGTCCGTTGGCCGATCCGCGGAGCGCCGCCGTGGCGCTCGAATACAGGATCGTGCCGTGGCCGCGTTCCAGCATCGCGGGCAGCACCGCGCGGGTGGCGGCAAACGCGCCGACGACCTCCACATCGAGGATCTCGCGCAACTCGTCGCAACTCGACTCGAGCGGCGGCTTGAAGGCCACCGAGCCGCGCACGTTGTAGATCAGGATGTCGATCGCGCCCAGCTCCGACGCCACCGCTCCGAGCCCCGCTTCCAGCGAGTCCGACTTCGAAGCGTCCGCCTGCACGTAGAGCGTGCGACCCGAAGGATTGGCCTTGCGCGCTGCGGCCAGCGCTTCAGCGGAGCCGCCCGCGGTGCGCGACAACACCGCCACGGCGCAACCATCCGCAGCGAATACACGGGCCAGCGAAGCGCCCAGTCCTTCTCCCGCACCGACGATGGCGCAGACGGGTTTGATCGACGTGTTCATGCCGGGGGCCTCCTGTGCAGATCGGGTCCGGCCGAACCAAGGTCGCCGGATGCGTCCCGACAGAATGACAGACGACGCGACGACCGCGTCGTCAGCTGCCAGCCTTCCTCGGCGGCAGCGGCACCAGCGCAGAAACCTCACGCATGTAGGCCGCGTAGTCGGGCCGCCGCTCGACGCTGCGCCGGTCCATCAGCGGGATGCTCGCAAACCAGAACATCGCGGTCATCGCCAGCGCACCCAGCACGATCCACCACGCCTGCGCTGGCGCACTGGCCAGCCCGAAGAGCATCAGGCCCCACCAGAAGCCGAGTTCGCCGAAGTAGTTGGGATGCCGTGACCAGCTCCACAGGCCGCTGCGGATGAAGGTTCCTTCCTGCCGCTTGGCGATGAACGCGTGCAACTGCAGATCCGCGACGGTCTCGATCGCGATCGAACCGAGCGTCACGACGACGGCCAGCGCATCGAGCCAGCCCAGCGGCGCCTGCCCGAGCGTCATCACCGCGTAGATCGGCAGGCAGCCAAGGAAGACCTGCACCGTCGGAAAGATGTGGATGCCGAACAGGTCCACCCAGATGGCCGCCGACTTGCCGGCCCTCTCGCGCACGAGCGCGTAACGCCAGTCCTCGTGATGCAGCCCGCCCCAGTACGTGGCCCAGTTGGCCGTGAGGCGGATCGCCCAGATCCAGACCAGGACGATCACCAGCGCGGCGCGCGCCGCGTTCACGCCGGCCGCCTCGTTCGCACAGAACCAGTACACCGCCAGCAAGGGCGGAATCACGCTCCAGTACGCGTCGTAGAAGCTCGAGTTCTTATAGCGCCAGCTGAAGGCGAAGATCACCAAGGTCGCGATCACGTCGGCTGCGAACGCGTTCCAGGGAGCGGGCAGTTTCCACAGCGCGAGTGCCGAAGCGCCGATCACGATGCAGACCACGTATGCCCACGCGATCAGTCCCAGCGCCTTGGTCTTTTCCGACATGCCACTCTCTCCGATCCCTGCCCATGTTCGCGGGGACTATGGAGAATCGGCGTTAGCGTGGCCTCACCTCAGTAGACGAGACGAGCCCGCCGCACGAGTGACCGTACGGCAGGCCCCAGCTACGTGCGCCGCCCGAAGTCAGGCGCCGGGCAGCTTGTAGTCCTTGAAGTGCTCGCGCAGCTTGTTCTTCTGCACCTTGCCGGTGGCGCCCAGCGGCAGCGCGTCGATGAACTGCACGTCGTCCGGCGTCCACCACTTCGCGATCTTGCCGTCGTAGAACTTGATCAGCTCCGCAGCGTTGACCTCGGCTCCCGGCTTCTTGACGACGACCAGCAGCGGCCGCTCGTCCCACTTGGGATGCACGACGCCGATCACGGCGGCCATCGCGACGGCGGGATGCGCCATCGCGAGATTCTCGAGGTCGATCGAGCTGATCCACTCGCCGCCCGACTTGATGACGTCCTTGCTGCGATCGGTGATCTGCAGATAGCCATCCGGATCGAGCGTGCCGACGTCGCCGGTGGGGAACCAGCCGTCGACCAGCGGGCTCTTCTCGATCCGGTAGTAGCGATCGATGATCCAAGAACCGCGCACAAGCAGGTCGCCCGAGGTCTTGCCGTCGCGTGGCAGCTCCTTGCCCTCGCCGTCCACGATCTTCAGGTCCACGCCGTAGATGCCGCGTCCCTGCTTGACCTCGATGTCGAACTGATCGTCCTTGCTCAGCGCGTCGTGCTTCTTCTTGAGCGAAGAGTAGGTTCCCAGCGGCGACATCTCGGTCATGCCCCAGGCCTGGTGGATCTTGATGCCGTAATCCTGCTCGAAGGCCTTGATCAGCGCCGGCGGCACCGCGGAGCCGCCGCAGACCATCTTCTTCACCGTCGACAGCTTCTTCTTGTTCTGCTGCAGGTACTGCAGCACGCCGAGCCACACGGTCGGCACGCCGGCAGAGAACGTCACCTGTTCCTGCTCGAAGAGTTCGCACAGGTTCGGGCCGTCCAGGCCCGGTCCCGGAAACACCAGCTTGGCGCCGACCATGGGCGCGGTGTACGCGATGCCCCAGGCGTTGACGTGGAACATCGGGACGACCGGGAGCACGGTCTCGCGACCCGACAGACCGAACACGTCGGGCTGGATGCTGGCCATCGCGTGCAGCAGCGTCGAGCGATGCGAATACAGCACGCCCTTGGGATTGCCGGTGGTGCCCGAGGTGTAGCAGAGGCACGCAGCCGAACGCTCGTCGAAGTCGGGCCAGCTGAATTCGTCGGAAGCCTCGGCGAGCAGATCCTCGTAGCACAGCAGATTGTCGATCTTCAGCGCAGGCATGTGCTTGCGGTCGGTCATGGCGACCCAGGCTTTGACCTGGGGGCAGTGCGCCGCAATCTTCTCGACCACCGGTGCGAACGTCAGGTCGAAGAACAGGACCTTGTCCTCCGCGTGATTGGCGATCCACGCCACCTGCTCGGGATGCAGGCGCGGGTTGATCGTGTGCATCACGGCGCCGATGCCGGAGATGCCGTAGTACAGCTCGAAGTGGCGATAGCCGTTCCAGGCCAGCGTGGCCACGCGATCGCCGAGCACGACGCCACGCGCCGTCAGCACGTTGGCCACCTTCTTCGCCCGCCGGTGCGCGTCGGAGTAGGTGTAGCGATGGATGCCCCGGGTGACATTCCCGCCGTTGTCCGCGCTCGCCCCTTCGACGGTGCGCGAAACGATCTCGGTATCCCCGTGATAGCGGTCGGCGTGGACGATCAGCGACGAGATCAACAACGGGATTTCCATCATCTGGCCGAGCATGGTTCTGGTTCTCCTCCAATGCGTTCTTTTGGGATGCAGCAAGCCGCGACGATAGCCGAGCAGGCAGGTCAGACCAAGCGGCTGCCGATTCGGCAGCCCGGAGTCGGAAGCCGGATGAAGCCCGGCTCGCGGCGCGTCTCAGTCCGGCGGCGCACCGGCAGGCCGTTCGAGCCACTCGATCTCGCCGGCTCCGGACCCGGCGTCGCGGTCGGCCGCCCAGCCGAATCCGCCGATCCAGACGATTCCGTCCTCTCGTGCGAGCAAGGGCGTTCGCTGGCGTACCCAGGTCGGGACGCCGCGTTCCTGGAACAGGTTCTTCAGGCTGCGGGTCTTCGCCGAGCCGACGGGCTTGAACCTGTCGCCGGGCCGCGCGAGCCGCACGGCACACGGCCAGGGCCTGCCACGAGCCACAGGCCGGTGCAGCCGGCCGCAGCCCGGCGGCAATTCGAAATCATCCCGCCCGTTCCATTCGGCCTCGAACTTCTTCGGCGCCGCCGGCAGAACCCGCATTGCGAACAACTGCTCTCGATAGCGTCGAAACTCGCCCCCCGGCCAGGCCAGCACGGGGTCGGCATCTTCGGCAGCCTCCAGCACCTCGCGGTCCAGGCGCTGCAAGGTGTCGTGGAAGGGCATCGGCAACCCCCGCCCTTCGATCCATCCGCGGACGAGGTTGCGGCGCCGGGGCGGGCTCAACGCCAGCAAGCGGGGGATCGACAAGGCGCCATGGGGTTCGGCCAGCCCGTCGAGATCCGAGACGGCCAGCTCGCGCAGCAACTCTGCCGTCTCGGCTGAAAGCTCCGCAGCACGCGCCAGGTTGCGCGAGGCCGCCGGCCAACGCGCCAGCAATCGCGGCAGGATTTCCGCGCGCAGGAAACTGCGCGAAAAACGCGAACTCTGGTTGTGCGGATCCTCGATCCATTTCAGGCCGTGGCGCCGCGCGTAGGCCAGCAACTGTTCGCGGGGTACATCCAGCAGCGGTCGCCACAACCAGCCCGGCGCGAATTCGGTGAGAGGACGGATCGCGGCCAATCCCGCGGGACCGGTTCCCCGCATCAGGCGCAGCAGGACGGTCTCGGCCTGATCGTCGCGGTGATGGGCCGTGGCCAGCGTGTCGCCGGACTGCAGACCGGCGCGCAGGGCCGCATAACGCGCCTCGCGAGCCGCGGCCTCGATGCCATGGCCCGCGTCCTCCACAGCCACCCGCGAAACCTGCAGCGGGACGCCCAACGCGGCGCAAGCCTGCTCGCAATGCGAAACCCAATCGTCGGCGACCGCCTGCAGCCCGTGATGCACGTGGACCGCCGCCAGATCCTTCACGCCGGCCTTCATCAGCGCGTGCAGCAGCACAGTGGAATCCAGCCCTCCGCTGAAGGCGACCCGGACGCGACCGCTGCCGGGCAATGCGACCGCTGGAATCAGCCGGGGCGTCGCCATTCGCCCCGGTGCAGCATCAGAGGCCCTGCACGTAGGCCGCGACGTCGGCCACGGCCTGCGCGTCCAGCGGACTCGGATAGAGCGTGGGCATCTTGGCCGACGGACTCTTGATCCACTTCACCGTTGCATCGAAGTCGAGCTTCTTGCGGATGTCCACCAGCTTGGGGCCCACACCGCCCTCGCCCTTCGAGCCGTGGCATGCGGCGCACACCGTCGCGTAGGTCTTCCCGCCCTTGGCGGGATCGGGCGTGCCGGCCGGCGCCGTCGACACCGTCGTAGCGACCGGTGCGTTGTTGCCGTCGAGCGCGTAGATCACCACCGACGGGCTACCCGAACTGCCGGATTCGTTGAACAGTCGCGACACGTTGCCTGCCGCGAAGGCCACGTACTGCTTGCCACCGCGCATGTAGGAGATGACGCCACCGGCCAGCGCGCCGCCGGTCTGCGCCTTGAACAGCTCCTTGCCACTGGCGCTCTCGAGCACGAAGAAATTTCCCGCCATGTCGCCCGAGAAGGTCACGCCGCCCGCGGTGGGCGTGATGCCCGCCACCTGCGGTCCCGGCGTTTCGTACTTCCAGCGGATCTTGCCGCTGTCCGGGTCGAGCGCGACGACGGCGCCCTTGCCCTTGCCCTGGAATTCCCAGTGCCCGCCGAGGTTGAAGCCGCCCGGCTTGTAGACGTATTCCTTCTCCCGCTTGAGGATCGCGCACCAGTCGACGGTGCCCACGACGATCGCCTTGTTGAGCAGGTCCATCGCCGGTCCGTTCCACTCCACGCCGCCCAGCGGTCCCGGGCAGGCCAGGATGCCTTCGACGGTGGGCAGCACGTGCTCGTTCTTGATCGTCGTGATCGGCGTGCGGAACAGGCGCTTGTGCGATTCGCGATGGATACCGTACACGTGGCCGTCCTTGCCGCCGAGCGCCACCATCGGCTCGGCCTTGCCGTTGAAATACAGCATCGGCGAGGCGCCCAGGTCCAGATCGTGTCCGTCGTTCGACACGAGCTGGTAGTACCACTTCAGCGCGCCGGTGCGAGCGTCGAGCACCACCATGCTGTCGGCGTAGAGGTTCTGTCCGGGACGATGACCCGGGATGAAGTCAGGCGTCGGATTGCCGACCGGCACGAACACTTCGCCGGCCGCCATGTCGAGCGTGTACGTGGTCCAGGTTCCACCGCCGCCGTAACGCGCGCTGCCCACGTTGCTCCAGGTCTCCGCGCCCTTCTCGCCGCCGCGCGGAATGGTGTTGAAGCGCCACACCTCGCGGCCGGTGGCCTGGTCGAAGGCCATGACGCGACCGCGGATGCCCCAGTCGCCGCCGGCGGCGCCGATGATCAGCAAGCCCTGGAAGACCTGCGGCGCGGCGCTGAAGAATTCGCCCTGTGTCGGATCGCCGACCTGGTGCTGCCAGATGGTCTTGCCGGTCTGCGCGTCGATCGCGAGCAGGCGCGCGTCGGGCGTACCGCGGAAGATCTTGCCGTTGGAGTAAGCGACGCCGCGATTGATCAGCCACACCGGCGTCTGTTCCGGCGTGTAGTGATGGCGCCAGCGCACCGAGCAGTTGGTGGCATCCACCGCCAGCGTATCCAGAGGGCTCGCGAAATAGATCACGCCGCCCACCTGCACCAGTCCGGTCTGGAACGTGCCGGCCTCTTCGGCCTTGAACCGGCAGACCTCGCCCAAGCGCGCCGCATTGGCGACGTTGATCTGGTCGAGCGCCGCGTAGCGCTGCCCGTCGACCGTGCCGTTGTAGCTGGGCCATTCGGTATCCGCCGCGATGCCGGGAGTCGGCGAATCGGCCGCCGCCAAACCGCTTCCCAACGCGAGTGCAACGCCCGTGACGATCGCCAGTGCCGTGGTCCGCATGAAATCTCCTCTCGCTTTCTTATAGTGGTGCTGGCCTCGACGGGAATCGTCGTGCTGGCTTTTTCTTCCGCGTCATCGCGACAACCGCGCGAGGGCCTCTTCGTGCCCCCGTCGCAGCAGCGCTCAATGCTTGATTTCGTAGGCCCCGTTGCTCATCAGGCGCTCGTAGCGCGTGGACAGCAACTGCGCGACCGGCGTTCGCCGCAGGCGCTCGAGGTTGGCGATCAGGCGGCTCTTCACCGACGCCATCATGGCCGCGACGTCGCGGTGCGCGCCGCCCAGCGGTTCCGGGATGATCTCGTCGACCAGCTTGTGCTCGTACAGGTCCTTGGACGTGATCTTCATTGCCTCGGCCGCTTCCTGCGCACGCGACGCGGACTTGAAAAGGATCGACGCGCAGCCTTCCGGCGAGATCACCGAGTAGATGCCGTACTGCGCGATCATCAGGTGATCCGCCACGCCGATGGCCAGCGCACCGCCCGAGCCGCCTTCGCCGATCACGGTGGCGATCACGGGCGTGCGCAGTCGCGCCAGCTCGAAGAGATTGCGCGCGATGGCCTCGGACTGGTTGCGCTCCTCGGCGCCGATGCCGGGATACGCGCCCGGCGTGTCGATGAACGTCAGCACCGGGAGATTGAAGCGCTCGGCCATCTTCATCAGGCGCAGCGCCTTGCGGTAGCCCTCGGGCATCGGCATGCCGAAATTGCGATAGACGCGTTCCTTGGCGTCGCGGCCCTTCTGCTGGCCGATGATCATGACCGCACGTCCGTCGAGACGCGCCATGCCGCCGATGATCGAGGGGTCGTCCTTGAAGTGGCGGTCACCGTGCAGTTCGTCGAACTCGGTGAAGATCGTCTTGATGTAGTCCATCGCGTACGGACGCTGCGGATGACGCGCCAGCTGCGCGATCTGCCATGCCGACAGGTTGTTGAAGATCTGGCGGGTCAGGTCCTGGCTCTTGGCTTCGAGCCGCGTGATCTCCTCCGTGAGATTCACCTCGCTGCCCGCCGTGGCGTAGCGCAGCTCCTCGATCTTCTGCTGCAGGTCGGCGATGGGCTGTTCGAAGTCGAGGAAGTTCAGGTTCATGGAGTTGGCGGAGCTCGAAACTCGGTATCAAGAAGACACGATCGACAGGGTAACGCAGCCCGCCGCCGCTCCGGGTCCCGGACGACTACTCGTCGTCGAACTGGGGACTGAAGGGGCGCGATCCGCGCCTTTCGGACTGCGGTGGCACGTAACGCCTGAAATCCAATTTTACAGCGTCCGCCCCGAGCATCTGGCGAATTTGCTGCAGGGCGGCCTCGGTGAACTTGACCCGCCAGTCGGGCGCGAAATCCAGCAAGGCCCGGCCGGCCGGGACATCGATGGCCGCCGACACGCTGGTGGCGCTGCCGCTGCGCAGTGGCTCGAGCAGCTTGCGCAGCTTGAGGACGTCGGTCGGCCCGCCTTTCCAGGCCATGTCGAGCCGGACCAGGTACTGGGCGTAGATGGCGTCCAGCCCCATGAACTCTGGCGCATAGAGCCGGGGCTCCGATTCGCGCCCGTCACGGCCCTGGGATTGGCCGACGTCGGCGATCACGAAGACCAGCCGGTCCGGCTTGAGCAGGTCCTGCACGCGCTGGAAGATGTCCACGTCGACCCAGGTCGACACCAGCGCGCCGCGATCGTCCAAGGTGACCTTGTAGCTGGCGCGGGAGGCGCGGCCTTCGCCGTCCGGCCGTCCCTTGAAGAAGCGCACGTCGGTCACCCAGGCCGCGAACAAGGCCTTGGTCCGCGGCTGCCACGCGGGCTTGCCGTCGGCGCCGGGAGCCGGCGCGCTGGCGGCCTGCGAGGCGATGAGATCGCGCAGGCGGCCAGAGCAGACCGCATCGATGATCGGCGCGTAGGCCTCGATCGGATGCCCGGACAGGTAGAAGCCCAGCGTCTGGCGTTCGAACTCGAGCCGTTCGCGCTGCGGCAGTTCGGGCACGATCTGGGACTCGATCGGCGCGTTCGCCGCCGGCCCGGCGCTGCTCATGCCGAACATGTCTTCCTGCCCGGTGCTCGCGCTGTGCGAGGCCGCCTCGGACATGGCCAGGGCCTTCGGAAGATTGCGCAGCAGCGAGGCGCGATTCAGCCCGAAGCCGTCCATCGCGCCCGAGTAGATCAGGGCTTCCAGCACGCGCTTGTTGACCTTCTTGAGGTCGATGCGCAGGCAGAAATCGAACAGGTCGCGGAACGGCCCCTTCTCGGTTCGATCGGCCACGATCCCCGCCAGCGCCGCCTCGCCGACACCCTTGATCGCGCCCAGCCCGTACGCGATCTCGCCGGCCTTGGGCACCGTGAACTGGAAGTAGCTGCGGTTGATGTCGGGCGGATGCACCGTCAGCTTCATGCGCCGGCACTCGGACAGCATCGCCACGACGGTCTCGGTGTGGTCCATGTCGCAGCTCATCACCGCCGACATGAACTCCGCCGGGTAATGCGTCTTGAGCCACGCGGTCTGGTAGCTCACCAGCGCGTACGCCGCCGCGTGCGACTTGTTGAAGCCGTAGTTGGCGAACTTTTCCATCAGGTCGAACACCGCAGTCGCGGTGTCCTCGCGGATGCCCTTGTCCAGCGAACCCTTCGTGAAGATGTCGCGCTGCTGCGCCATCTCCTTGGCGTTCTTCTTGCCCATCGCACGTCGCAGCAGGTCCGCGCCGCCGAGCGTGTAGCCCGCCAGGCGCTGCGACATCTGCATGACCTGCTCCTGGTACACGAAGATGCCGTAGGTCGGCGACAGCACGGTCTCCATGTCCGGGTGCAGGTAGGTCACCGGCGAGTCGCCGCGCTTGCGCGCGCAGTACTCCGGGATCAGTTCCATCGGACCGGGCCGGTACAGCGACACGAGCGCGATGATGTCCTCGAAGGTGTCGGGCTTCAGGTCGCGCGAGGCGCGCTGCATGCCCGGCGATTCCATCTGGAACACGGCGCTGGTGTCGCCGCTGGCGTAGAGCTCGTAGGTCTTCGCGTCGGTCAATGGCAAGGCGAGCACATCGATGTGTTCGCCGCGCGCACGCGCGATGTTCTGCACCGCGGTCTCGATGATCGTCAGCGTCTTCAGCCCGAGGAAGTCGAACTTCACCAGGCCGATGCTCTCGATGTCCTTCATGTCGAACTGGCTGCGCAGGCCCGCACCGCCGGGTTCGCACAGCAGCGGCGCGTACTCGGTGAGCGGCTGCGGCGCGATGACCACGCCGCCCGCATGCACGCCGACGCCGCGCGTCAGGCCTTCGAGTTCGAGCGCCAGGTCGAGCACGGCGCGCGTGTCTTCCTCTTCCGCGTAGGCCTTCTTCAGCTCGGGGACTTCTTCCACCGATTCGGAGAGCGTGGCGCCGGGCGTGTTGGGGATGAGCTTGGCGATGCGGTCGCCGAAGCCCCAACCGTGTCCCATGATGCGGCACACGTCGCGCACGACGCCCTTGGCCGCCATCGTCGAGTACGTGATGATCTGGCCGACGCGATCGCGACCGTATTTCTGCGAGACGTATTCGATCACGCGATCGCGATTGTCCATGCAGAAATCGACGTCGAAGTCGGGCATGGACACGCGCTCGGGGTTCAGGAAGCGCTCGAACAGCAGGTTGTACGGCAGCGGATCCAGATCGGTGATGCCGATCGAGTACGCCACCAGCGATCCGGCGCCCGATCCGCGCCCCGGCCCCACCGGGCATCCGTTGGACTTGGCCCAGCGGATGAAGTCCGACACCACGAGGAAGTAGCCGGCAAACCCCATCTTCTCGATGATCGCCAGTTCGTAGTCGAGCCGTTCGCGGTAGACCGTCTCGGGCTGGCAGAGCTGGATGTGCACCGCGCGCTCGGTCAGGCCGCGATGCGCTTCCTCGCGCAACCAGGAGTTGGTCGTGTGCTCCGGGGGCACCGGGTAATTCGGCAGGTGATAGGTGCCGAACGTCAGCGACAGCGTGCAGCGCCGGGCCACTTCGAGCGTGTTCTGGATCGCCTCGGGGATGTCGGCGAACAGCGCGCACATCTCCTGCGTGGACTTGAGGTACTGCTCCTCGGTGTAGTCGCGCGGCCGCTTCTCGTCGCCGAGCACGCGTCCCTGCGCGATGCAGACCCGCGCCTCGTGCGCCTCGAATTCCTTGCGCTCGAGAAAGCGCACGTCGTTGGTGGCGACCAGCGGCACCCCGCAACGGCGTCCGAGCGCGGATGCGGCATCCACCCATTCCTCGTCTCCCGGACGGCCACAGCGCGCGACCTCGAGGTACAGGCGTTTCGGGAACATCGCCGAGAGTTCCTCGACGGCTTCCAGGGCGCCCTTCACGTTCTGTTGCACCGCCGCGCGAAACGCGGCGCCGTCACGGCCGCTCATCGCGAGCAGGCCATCGGAGAGTTCACGCAGCCAGTCGCGCTCGATCAGCGGCGTGCCCTTCTGCTGTCCCTCGGTGTAGGCCCGCGAGATCAGGCGCGTGAGGTTGCGGTAGCCCAGGTCGTTCTGGACCAGCAGGGTCAGGCGCTCGGGGGCCTCTCCCTTTTCACGCTCGGCCAGCCACAGGTCGCAGCCGACGACGGGCTTCACGCCCGCGCCCTCGCAGGACTTGTAGAACTTGACCATCGCGAACACGTTCATGCGATCGGTCAGCGCGACCGCCGGCATGCCGAGCCTGGCGACGTACGAGGCCAGCGTCGCGCCTTCCACGCCCTTGCGCTTGGGCGGCTCGACACGGACCAGGCCGTCCGTGAGAGAGAACTCGGTGTGCAGCCGCAGGTGAACGAACATCAGTAGCCAGTTTCCAGTGGCCGGTTTCCAGTGGCGGTCTCCATGCTTTCACTCTGGAAACTGGAAACTGGAAACTGGAACCTGACCTTCGCGCAGGGCGCGAAGCTGCGGCGATGGATCGCGCTGGGCCCGAGCCGTCGCAGCGCATCGAGATGCAGCGGCGTGCCGTAGCCCTTGTGCCGCGCGAAGCCGTAGCCGGGATGAATCTCGCAGAGCCGCGCCATCTCCTCGTCGCGCGCGACCTTGGCGATCACCGACGCGGCCATGATGCAGGCCTCGAGCCCGTCGCCGCCGACGATCAGGCGCACCGGCAGACCC
>Ga0187844_10002256_pt1 | contig 13845 bp, 13 predicted proteins | sample SpaLakP09_SKY_50_FD_134517 | JGI IMG/M metagenome (GOLD analysis project Ga0187844, IMG submission 134517) | Oligotrophic lake water microbial communities from Sparkling Lake, Wisconsin, USA - SP09_SKY_50 | ecosystem: Environmental > Aquatic > Freshwater > Lake | place: USA: Sparkling Lake...
GGTCAGCTGCTCCATGCTGGCCGCGGTCTGCTGCAGGTTGCTGGCGGTTTGCTCTGTGCGCGAAGACAGGTCCTGGTTGCCGTTGGCAATCTCGACCGAGGCCACGGTCAGGGCGTCCACGCCGGTGCGCACCTCGCCGACCACCGAGCGCAATTGGCTCGCCATGCCCGACATGGCGTTGAGCAACACGCCGAATTCATCCTGACGCTCAGTGCGGGTGTCGTGGGTGAGGTCGCCCTTGGCGATGCTTTGGGCCAGGTCCACGGCCTGGGTCAGCGGTTGGGTGATCGAGCGCACCAGCTGTGCGGCGATGACCAGCACCCCGAAAGCAACGATCAGACCGGTGACCGTGTTGGTGATGGCATTCTGACGACGAGCCTCTTGTGCTTCCTGAACGGTGGCGTCGCGGTTCTTTTCGAGCATCTGCACAAAATCGCGTTGGTGCTGGAGGTAAGCCGTGGTCAGGGGCACCAGGTCTTTTTCGGCCGCGTCCCTGGCGCCTGCCATGTCGCCGGCCTTCTTGAGTTCGTTGGCTTTGCCGAGTGCGGCCAGCACGGGCTTGCGTTCATTGCTCAGGTTGTCCAGGGCCGTCTTCTCATCAGGCCGGGTGATCAGGTCGGCCATGGTCTTGAGCATCTTGGTATTGCGTTCGACCAGGACCTTGCCGTCGTTGGTGAGGCGCTGTGAACTTTGTTCATCGGTAGAGAGCACGGCCGCCACTGTGATGGCCAACGCGGCCGAGGTACCGTCGTTCCAGCGCGTCGCGGCCACCACCTTGACGTCTGTGTTGACCACCTCTTCAAGGGCCGCACTCAGGGTTGCATTGGAGCGGTACTGGGACCATCCTGACAGCACCATCATCAGAACGATGAGGACTGTGAACGTCACCCACAGGCGCGTCTTGACACTGATGTTATTGATTTGCATGGCTGTCTCCTTTGCTTGGCCTGGGCACTTTGGTGGGCTTCGAGGGTGATATAGATGAAAAATATGATTTTACAGTTTGTTTATATATCACTAATGCCCCGCCTGTGGTGGTCTAGGTCAAAAGTTGCTGAGATGAAACAAGAAACCTGCACTCAGTATCGGCATCAAAGCGGCGAAGACACATAGCGCAACACCTGATTTTTCCCCGCTTTTTTGGCTTGGTAGAGCGCTGAATCTGCCTGTTGAATCAGGTCCTCGTAGTCGTCGCCACTGGGTCGGGCCGTACTCACACCAAGGCTGATGGTGCGTCGGAAATGCTTGGCAGACTCGGTGCGCCGCACCGTCAGCAGAAGTTCGGTGGCGATGGCAAGCGCGGTGTCAGAGTCGGTGTGGCCCAGAACCAGCATGAACTCTTCGCCTCCCCAGCGCACTGCCAGGTCGCCCGGCCGTCGAGCACAGCGCTGGACCAGCTCGGCGATTTGCTTCAGGCATTCATCACCGGCGACATGACCATGTTGATCATTGATTTTTTTGAAATCATCGATGTCCATCAAAATCAGACTGATCGGGGTTTCTTCACGTCGGCTGCGTTGCCATTCGGAGGGTAGAAACTGCATCAAGTGGCGCCGATTTGCCAACCCAGTGAGGGGGTCAAGCAATGACAATCGCTCTACTTGCTGTTCGGCCAGTTTTCGCTGAGTGATATCGCTATGGATGATCACAAAGAGTTCATCGGTGTATCCCGTCAAACCAACTACATTCATCAGAAACCAGCGCTTCTCATCTGGACTGTGGCAGGGGTATTCATGCGAGAAGCTGGCTTGATGGCCGCCCATGACGGCCGCCAAGCCGGCTTGTATCAAGCGAACATGAGGTTCATGGCTTGATGCCGCCTTGGCACAGATCTTCAGGTAATTTGATTGCAACCAGTTGGCTCGGGGGAGTCCGTTGTTGGCACCAAAGCGCACCCAGGCCTCATTCACATAGACGATATGTCCGTTCTTTTGAATGACGGCAATCTCCTGCTCGATCGAGTTCAGGATCGAATGGTGGAAAGCGGAGCCGGTCCCAGGCGCGGCAAGCGGCATGCCTGGATAAATGGCTGTCAGATTATTGACGGACATCAAAATGGAAGAGTTCGGCTGAAAGATGCATGCGCCACATCTTCGAGAATAAAGCAAGACCGCTGATTTGGTGACGGGTATGGAGTGGCTGAATATGCATAAGCCTCTTGCCAATTCATACAGAAAATTTCACAAATCGCGGCCTGCCCGTAAACTGTGCCCATGACCCCGCGATTCACCCAAGCCATCACGCTTGCCGCCACCGCCCATGAGGGCCAGGTGCGCAAAGGCACGACCATTCCTTACATCACCCACCCGGTGGCCGTGGCGGGTCTGGTGGCGCAGTATGGTGGTGATGAAGACCAGCAAATTGCCGCGTTGCTGCACGACGTTCTGGAGGATGGCGGGCCGCAATACGCAACGCAGATCGGCGAGCGTTTCGGGCCGCGTGTGCTGACCATGGTGGAAGCCTGCACCGATGGCGTGGCCGACGCACAGGGCCACAAAGCGCCTTGGACTGAGCGCAAGCGCGCATACCTGGTGCAGCTCAAGAACGCAAATGACGATGCCTTGCTGGTGTCGGGTTGTGACAAACTGAACAACGCCCGAGCCATCCTGGACGATCTGGTGACCATCGGCCCGGCGGTGTTCGATCGCTTCAATGCCAAGCTTGACGGCGCTGTTTGGTATTACGAGGCCTTGTCCCACTTATTCACCGAGCGCAAGGCCCCCATGGCCAAGGCGCTGGCTGAGACGCTGTTGAAGATCAAGCGGCTGGTGCCGACCTCCTGATCCCCGTGCTGAGGCGGCTGGTGCGCGGTGCCAGGCATGTCAGGCCCTGGCCCAGACCAGCAGCAGATTGTTCGCCGGCATGCCGATGCGCTCACGCAGGCGCAAGCCCGCCTCTGCTGCCACTCGTACCACTGCGCTGAGCTGACGCAGCCCCCAGGCCGAGTTGCGACGGCGCAGGTCGGCATCAAAAGCCAGATTGCTCGGTGCAGTGGGGATACCCTGTTCCAGATAGGGCCCATAGGTGATCAGAAGCCCGGTACCCGAGAGGTGGCGCGCGGCGCCGCGCATCAAGGCGGCAGTGCAGGCCCATGGGGCGATATGGATCATGTTGGCGCAGAACACTGCGTCCACCACACCGGGCATTTGTTCAGGCCAGGGGCTGCTCAACACATCAAGTTGCAAGGGAGTGCGCACTCTGTCATGACCCTGGCACCAGGCGCGGATCGAGGCCAGGGTGCTGTTTTCGAAGTCGGTGGGCTGCCATTCCCAGCCTGGTAAACCGGCGCTGAAGGCTGCGGCGTGCTGGCCCGTGCCACTGGCGATCTCCAGCATCAGGCCTTGGGCCGGCAGCAGGTTCTGCAACTGGGCCAGGATAGGGGCGGCGTTGCGTTCCGCGGCGGGGCTGTGCAGTCGTTCTTCTGGGGCGTGCATGGCTTAGGGGTGGGCGAATGGGGTGGCCTAGAATACCCGCAGGCCCATACCTGTTCAGGCGGAGGGATTGGATGGATGAAGGGATGGCGACCTCAGCAGTGAATTCTTTTGGGATTCACCGAAGGCGATTTTTGGCCCAGGTGCTGTTTGCCACGCTCGGGCTGGCGGGAGGCGCCTCGGCCAGCCCCTTGCTGGACCGCCTGCGCGAGCGCCGCTGGCCTGCCGGGCAGGCCTCTGTTTCAGGCGCTCAGCCCAGTCTGGCCAATGTGGCTTACGGAGCTGATCCGGCTCAGATGTATGACGTTTACCTGCCGCGCGGGGCCCCATTGGCTGCGCCATCCCCTCGGGCACCGGTCATTTTCATGGTGCACGGCGGCGCCTGGGCTGTTGGGGACAAGGCGATGACGCGCGTGGTGGAGGCCAAGGTGGCGCGCTGGGTGACCAAAGGTTTTGTGCTGGTGTCGGTTAACTACCGGATGCTGCCGGAGGTGCCACCGGACGGCCAATTGCGCGATGTGGCATTGGCACTGGGGCATGCCCAGGCGCAGGCGGAAAATTGGGGCGCCGATCCCAAGCAGTTCATTCTCATGGGGCACTCTGCAGGGGCCCACCTGGTGGCCTTGTTGGCGCAGGCTGAACCAACCGACCTGGCGCTGCGAGGGCCGTCCGTGCTGGGCACGGTGGCGCTCGACAGTGCAGCCATGGATGTGGAGGCCATCATGAGTCATCCCCACCTGCGCCTGTACGACCTGCCTTTCGGCAAAAGTCCCAGCTATTGGCGCGCCATGTCACCCGTGCACCAACTGCGCCGAGCTTCGCCACCCGTGCTGGCAGTCTGTTCGACCCGGCGTGAAGATGCTTGCGTTCAGGCGCGAGCATTTGTCGCGCGGGCGACCCAATTGGGGGTGCAAGCTCAATCGTTGGGTGTGGACCTGAGCCATGGGGAGATCAATGCGCAATTGGGGCTGGACAACGATTACACCGGCTCTGTCGAGGCCTTCATGGCCACTCTGAGCCCCGCGGTCGCTCAGCACCTGGCCCACTGAGCGGGTGCGTCGTTGGCGGAGGGGTCAGAGCTCGGCCCCATCACGGTCTGCGTGCACTTCGTGCACCAGCAGCAATTGACAGGTGCCCGGCAACTGGTTCAGATACAGGCGCACGTCATAGGCACCGGCGGCCCAGGCGGCGGAGGCCTGGGCCGCCCGTGCATCGCCATTCTCCACCCCCGCCTGGCCCAGCCGTTGGTTGAGTTGGGCGACCAGCGCCTGATAGCGGCTGCCGGCCTGGCACCGTACAGGCTCTGCCCGCCAGCGTTCTTCAATGTGCACCACGGCCTGGTTGCGTGCGAAGAACAAGGTTTCCAGGCGCCCCTGGTCAAGCATCACGCTGGGCAGCGCCCACCAGGCTTTCAGCCCCCGCGGTCCGGTCTGGGGCCGGCGCAAGCGCAGGATATCGGGCACCGCGGTGGGCAGTGTGGCTTCGCTCAGGCCCAGCCATTGAGAGACGGAGTTTGAGGGCCATGACACGGAGTTCGTTGCAGCGGCGGGCGAAGGCGCAGAGATAACCCCCAGCAGAAGACAGACACAGCGCAGTGAATTGAGAAGCCCGTGGCGGGCACGCTGGGCGACGTGGGTGGATTGGGCTTGCATGGGCTGAGCAGTCTAGCGAAAGGGAATGCTCCCAAGGGCCAAATGCCTGATGCTTCCTGCGCCATTTGGCGGCGAGAGCGCGCATCATCTTGGCCGGCGGCCTGACATTGCTGGCGTCGTCAACCCAAACTTGGGCTGTTTGTTGTGAATTCAAAGACAGTCAAATCTGAATAGATGGGTTTATCGCGTGATTCCAAGTCATTAAAGTGGCTGCTGAATCCCTCTATTGCTTGGGCATCGGTCTGCATGAGGTTCCTGCACGGACAGCTGGAATGTCGCTTTTTAAGATACCTGTTCGTTGTTTCCGGCTCACCAGACCAGGGTGAAGCCACCGTGCGCATTCCGCGCTTGCCTGCCCGAGCCACTTGATTTCTGGAGCCCCTGATGTTTGCTGACCACCCTGTCCCCACCTCCACGCCTTCTGCCCGCATGCCCACGTGGTTCATCCCGCACGGCGGCGGTCCCTGCTTCTTCATGGACTGGAATCCCGCAGATGCCTGGGACAAGATGGCGGCCTTCCTGAAGGGTCAAGCGGCTACCTTGCCGGTGGCGCCTAAGGCCATTTTGCTGGTGTCGGCCCATTGGCTTGAGCCTCAGTTCAGCGTCACTTCGGGTGCTCAGCCTGAGTTGATCTATGACTATTACGGCTTCCCCCCGCACACCTACCAGTTGAAGTACCCGGCACCAGGCGAGCCCGCCCTGGCTGACCGGGTGACCCAGTTGCTGGGTCAGGCCGGGGTGGCGGCACAGGGCAATCCCAGCCGTGGCTTTGACCACGGGATGTTCATTCCCTTGATGCTCATGTTCCCGCAGGCCAGCATTCCGGTGGTGCAACTGTCGCTGACCAGTGATCTCGACCCGAAGGCGCATCTGCGTGCCGGCTTGGCGCTGGCCCCGCTGCGCGACGAGGGGGTGCTGATTGTGGGCAGCGGCATGAGCTTTCACAACATGCGAGGCTACGGCGACCCGCGGTTTGGCCCCGTCTCTGATGCCTTTGACGACTGGCTGGTCCAGGCGGTGGAGTCTGCCCCCGCACAGCGGCATCAAGCGCTGGCCGAATGGGCCCAGGCCCCGGGCGCCCGTCTGTGTCACCCCCCCCGCGCCGAGGAGCATCTGCTGCCCCTGATGGTGGTGGCTGGCGCGGCTGGGCAGGATCCGGGGCAGCGTGTGTTCTCCGATCGGGTGATGGAAACCACCTTGTCGGCTTTCAGCTTCGGCTGAGGTTGCCCCGTAAGCTGGAGCCCGCGGATGGCGCCGGTATCATCACCCGATGTCCAAGACCGAGCTCCCTGCCAACAACGCAAGCCCCACACCACCGCCCGTCGACCTGGAAAAGACCACGCTGGTCTTGCGACGCTTTCGCGTGGTCTTCAACGCGGTGCGCAGCCATTTTCAGCAGGTTGAGAGCCAGGCCGGCTTGGGTGGCGCCCAGATCTGGGCACTGAGTGTGGTGCGTGATCGACCTGGCATCGGGGTGTCGGGTCTGGCCGCGGCCATGGATATCCATCAGTCCACGGCCAGCAATCTGGTGCGCGCCATGCTCAAGCGGGATCTGATTCAGGCAGTAAAAGGCCTGACGGACCGGCGCAACATCGAGCTGTCCATTCTTCCAGCGGGTCTGGAGGTGTTGGGCAGGGTCTCCGGCCCTTTCGAGGGCGTGTTGCCGACGGCCTTGGCTCAACTGCCACCGGAGACGGTGGATCGGCTTGAACAGGATCTGCGCGCCTTGATCGCCGTGCTGCACGCCGATGAGACGGCTGAGCAGACCCCCCTGGCCCATCTTTGAGCATTGGTGCCAAGGTAGGAGGCAACTTTACATCGTGTTGAGATGTAAATGAATTTGTACAAATGTTATGATTTTCCGCTGGATCCGTCGCAGCTATCCGGATCCAAGCTTTTGACGGAGTCATGCCATGAAATCTCTTTCCTCCCTCGCTGCGTTGAGCGCAGTTGTGGTCTTGTTGTCAGCCTGCAGCAGCGCACCCAAGGCGACTGCACCGGTTTCGACCCCTGTTGCGACACAGGCCCCAGCCCCCGCGGCGCCTGCGGCCCAGGCCCAGTCTGCCGTGGCCCAGGTGGTGGTGCCCGATTACCTCGACCCGAACAACCCATTGTCCAAAGACCGCAGCGTGTACTTTGGCTACGACGATTTCAGTGTTGCGGCCAAATACCAACCGGTGATCGAGCGCCATGGCAAGTACTTGGCCCAGCACGCCAGCGTGCAGATCCGCGTGGAAGGCAACGCGGACGAACGCGGCAGCGCCGAATACAACCTGGCTCTGGGCCAGAAGCGCGCCGAAGCCACAGCCCGTGCCTTGCGTGTGTACGGTGTGAAGGACAGCCAGTTGGAGGCGGTGAGTTGGGGCAAGGAAAAGCCCCGCGCCGAAGGTCATGACGAAGCGGCTTGGGCCGAAAACCGTCGCGCTGATCTGGCCTATCCGAGCCGTTGAGCGGCCCCCTTGCATTCAATCCGTCCTGACGGGTACAGATCTTTACCTGCGGGACGGAACTTCTTAGGACTCGGTCTCTAGCATCGGCCTCCAAGCACGGAGGAGTGAACGATGCGCATTGACAAAGACAGTTGGGTATGGGCTCTGGGCCCGGTGGTCGTTGCGGCGGCCTTGTCGGCCTGTGGGGGCGGCGGCAGCTCCAGTTCGAGTTCCAGCAGTTCTGATTCCACCTCAGGTTCTGGTTCGAGTTCCAGCGGCAGCACGGTGACGGCGCCCAGCATCACGACGCAGCCTGTGTCCCAGACGGTCTCTGCTGGCAGCTCGACCAGTTTTTCGGTCGTGGCGTCCGGAGGCGGTACGCTGAGCTACCAGTGGTACAAGGATTCCAACGCCCTCTCGGGCGCGACGTCAGCCTCCTATGCCTTGAGCAACGTCAGCAGCACAGATGCCGGCAGCTACTACGTCATCGTGAGCAACAGTGCAGGCTCGGCGACCAGCAGCACGGCCGCCCTCACGGTGAGCACCACCACCACGGCTTGCGACAGCACCTACCTGAGCAACGTGATGAGCGCCGTCTCAACCTTCGAAACGGCTTTGGGCAGCAGCCTGACGGCATCGGCCAGCTATTCGTCATCCAGTTACACGACCTCCCAGCTCAATGTCTACAAGACCAACTGGTCCAATCTGCCGCCTGGGGCCATCAGTTTCAGCCGCCCAGGGATCACCTTGTCGCAATTGAGCACCAGCAGTCAGATCGCAGCGTTCAATGCGTTGGCCAAAACGGCCCTGAGCACGGCGGGCTACGCTGATTTCCAGGGCGTTCTGGCCGCCGATGATTACCTGGGTTACACCAAGAATGCCAACGGTTATGGCGCTGACCTGTACCACGTGGCTGTTGTCGGCACACCATCGACGACGGGCTCCTGGACACTGATGTTCGGAGGACACCATATGGCCTTCAACATCAACTTCAATCAGGGCTGTGCGTACCCTACCCCGCATCACATTGCGATTGAACCCAGAACCGCGTTCACCAGCAACAGCCACACCAGCTACAACTTCTACAGTTCAGGTACCTACCAGGTGCTGGCCGACAAGGCCAATGCCATGGTGGCGGTGTTCAGCAATCTGGGCAGCAGCCTGCTGTCCAGTGCGTTTCTCACGGGCCAGACTTTCTCTGATGTCTTGATCGGACCGGTCGAGGCCAACACGGGCAGCTATTCCAAGGTAAGCGCCAAGCTTTCTGGTGTGGCAGCCAGCAGCAACCGTGGCCTGCTGGTGTCCAGCCTGTCGAGTGCTCAACAGGCCTATGTGACGGCAGCCATCCAGCAGTACCTCAATGATTACGACAGCGCCACGGCCGCCCGAATGCTGGCTGACTACCAGGCTGCCTACGGCAGCACCTATGTGGCCTGGGCCAATGCATCAGGTAGCTACAGCAGCGCGGGGCCCGATGTCAGCGCAAACGGCACCTACATGCGCATCGATGGGCCAAGGGTGTGGATTGAGATCGCAGCGCAAAGTGGTGTGGTGATCACCAACCAGACCCACTACCACATGATGTTCCGCGACAAGTCTTTCGACTACTACAACCAACTCGGCAGTTGAGCGCGTTGAGCTGGAGCATGCACTGTTTGAGGTGCCTGGCCGGGTGGCTCTGTCTGGGGCTGTGGACCGTGTTGGGTGTCGCGATGGCCCACGATGTGCCGCCCAGTAGGGTGATGCTGGACCTGGGCAAAAGCAGCATTCAAGTTGACATGGATGTCCCGTTGAGCGAACTGGTCTTGGCTCTGGATCAGCCCTTGCCATTGCAGCCGGAGGCCTGGCTGCAGACCCAGCAAATGGTCTTGCAGCGGTACTTCGAGGGCCATTGGGCTTTGCTGACGCCAGACGGCATACCGTATTCGGTACAACTGGTATCGATGCGCCTGAAGGCGCATGACAACCCCCGCTGGCGCAGTCAGTTGGGCTTGCAGATGCGTTGGATGGCCCATGCGCCCGAGGGAGCATCGACGACTGCATTTGATCTGGACGACACGGCAGTGATCGAGCGTGTGCAGAACCATGAGGCCCTGATCTATGTGCGCCACGACGTGCGCAACGGGCTGTTGGGCGAGCAGCCCGTGCTGATTGGCAGCGCCGGCTTTGGCAGCACGCATGTCCATGTGGATGCAGGGGCCGGCAGTTGGTGGCAGGCAGGCGGCCTGTTGTTCATGCGGGGAATGCACCACATCGCAGAAGGCACGGATCATCTGCTGTTTTTGCTGGCGCTGTTGCTGTGTGCGCCTTTGCGGGCGCATCTTGGACGGTGGATGGCGGGCAAACCCTTGCGCGCCACGGTGCGCAGCGTGGTGTGCATCATCAGCAGCTTCACGCTTGGGCACTCGGCCAGCCTGGTTCTGGCTGCCTTGGGCTGGGTGAGCCTGCCCACCGTTGGGGTCGAGTCCATGGTCGCGGCGTCGATCCTGGTGTCTTGCAGCCAAGTCTGGCGACCCTGGCTCGGTTCCCGCGCTCAGGGGCTCGCTGCGGCTTTCGGTGTGGTGCACGGCCTGGCTTTTGCGGAGGCCTTGAGCGGCCTGGACTTCGACGGCACCACCTTGGCCATCAGCTTGCTTGGCTTCAACTTGGGCATCGAAGCCATGCAGCTGCTTGTGATGGCGATCACCTTGCCCCTGCTTTGGCTGGCCAGCGAGAGCCGACATGCCACGGTGCTGCGGTTGACCATGGCAGCCGCAGCGGCCGCATGCGCTCTGGCCTGGTTGCTTGAGCGGGCCTTAGGTTGGTCCAACCCTTTGCAGGGGCTGCTGGTCTATCTGACGCCACCTCCGGTCTGGCTGGCTGGGGGGCTGGGCTTGGCCAGCCTGGTTGGTGTCTGCCACAGAGTACTGCAGACCAGGCGTAAGACTGGCCGATACCCGCCCTGGTCGGCTTAGTCGAAACCGGGGTATGCGCCGGTGCCTTCGGGCCAGGGAGTCAAGACTTCAAAGCCGGTTTCGGTCACAGCCACCATGTGCTCCCACTGGGCGGACAGAGATCGATCGCGGGTGATCACGGTCCATCCGTCGGCCAGCTCGCGGGTTTCACGTTTTCCGGCATTCAGCATGGGTTCGATGGTGAAAATCATGCCGGGTTCCAGACGCAGGCCCTGCCCACGTTGGCCATAGTGCAGCACCTGCGGTTCGTCGTGGTACACCTGCCCGATGCCATGGCCGCAGTACTCGCGCACCACGCTGAAGCGCTCTCTGTGCGCGACTGTCTGAATGGCATGGCCCACATCGCCCAGTGTGGCCCCAGGGCGCACCTGCAAGATACCAGCGCGCATGGCTTCGTAGGTGGTGTCGACCAGGCGCCGGGCCAAAGTGCTGGGTTGGCCCACACAGTACATGCGGCTGCAGTCGCCAAACCAGCCGTCCTTGATCACGGCCACATCGATGTTGACGATATCGCCTTCCTTGAGCACCTGCTGTTCCGACGGGATGCCATGGCACACGACATGGTTGATGGAGGCGCAGATGGTCTTGGGAAAGCCGTGGTAGCCCACATTGGCCGGAATGGCATTCTGTACTTTCACGATGTGGTCGTGGCAGATGCGGTCCAGGGTCTCGGTGCTGACGCCGGCTTGCACGTGGGGCGTGATCATGTGCAGCAGTTCGGCGGCCAGCGCTCCTGCCGTTCGCGCCTGGCACATTTCGGACGCGTTGCGAATAGGGACTTTTCTGTTCATGGTGCTACCGCGTTGTGGGTCTTGGGCATGAATGTCTCTGGGTGCTTCAGCATCGCCAGGCTTTGCTCGCCAGCCTGAGCGGCACGCAGCAGGGCTTGGCAGATGTCGCCGTAGCGTAGGTCGGGATGCAGCTCAGACAGCATGCCGATGCGAATCCAGTGTTCGGCCTGGGCGTTGATGGAGCGGCTGAGGGCATCGCTGGCAATGCGCAGCTCCTCGTGAAGTGTGTCGGAGATCTTGACCAGGCCCATGGCGGCACCTTTATATGATTTGTATATGGATCATATTCTATAAGGGGATTGAGTCCCCTGCTGATCCATGGTCATGAGGCCCATCAAATGCTCTTGCCCGCTCCTCAGCGACTGGGCGGAAGCCTTGTTCAAACGACATATATATCATTTTAATAAATGTAATGTGCATCGTTTTGTGAGGTGTCAAAGCCAAAAAACTCTCACGGTCGTTCGAGAGTGCCCGACAGCAATGGCGCACCTCCCCCGGCACTTTTTTGAGACTTGAGTGGGTTCAGGATTTCCCCAATCGTTGACCTTGTCTGGGCGGCTGGCCCATTTTGCGGGGCTATATTCAGGTTTTGCCAAATCGCTAATGCGGCAGATCCCCTTAATGTCAAAAATGACACCCCTCAGACGACTCAGACTCCTGCTGATCACAGGGCTTGCGCTCAGCAATGGATTGGTGGTGCTCATGTCGGTCTATTCCCTGCAGCAGACTTGGCAGCAAACGCAGATTCGGGTTGAAGTGCAGACCCAGAATGTGGCCAATGCGATCGACCAAAGCGTTTCGGACAGCATCGACAAGATCGACCTGGTGCTGCGAGGTTTTGTGGATGATGCAGAGGCCCAACTGCAACGTGGCGATCTGGATGAAGACGCCATGCGAGCCCGCATGACCCGCTACGAGCAGCGCATGCCCGAGGTGGAGTACTTTCGCATCACGGATCGGGAAGGCTTCGTGGTGGTTGGCAACCAGGTCGACAAGCATGAAAAAGTCAGCGCGGCGGACCGTGACTACTTCAAAGTGCTGAGCCAACAACCCGACATGGGGCTCTATGTCTCCAAGCCCCTGGCAGGCAAGATCATCAAGATACCCATGATTGTGTTTGCCCGGGCCTTCAAAGACCCGGCAGGTCGTTTTGCAGGGCTGGTCTACGGCATCATCAGCGTGGAGCATTTCAGGCATCTGCTCTCCCGGTTCCAGATGGGGCCGCATGGCAGCGTGATCCTGCGCGACCAGGACCTGGGCTTGATCGCCCGGGCCCCTGCCATTGCCGACGACCCCGCAGGGGAGATCGGCAATCAACAGGTCTCGCCGGAATTGCGATCCCACGTGGCTACCGGCATTCAGGCCGCCACCATCCTCAATTCGGGTGGCGGCGATGGCATCCAGCGCACAATCACCTTTCATCGACTCGCCAAGGCACCGATGGTCGTCATTGCAGGACTGGCCACCCGTGATTACCTGGAAACCTGGCACCGTGAGGTCTTCAAAGCCGTCACGGTTGTGCTGGGGTTCCTGGTACTGTCCGTGCTGTTTGCCTATTTTCTGCTGCGCATGATTCAACGCGGCAAGGACCTGGAGCTGGCCCACGAGGCGGCCCTGAACCGTCTGCTGAAAATTGCCAGCCGACTGCCAGGCATGGTGTTCGAGTTTCAGATGAAGCCCGACGGGACGTTCAGTTTTCCCTATGCGAGTGACGCCATCCGAGACATTTACCGGCTCGATCCCGAGACGGTTCATCGCGATGCGAGCGCCGTGTTCGACGTGTTTCATCCAGACGATGTGGAATCCATCCGCAGTTCATTCATGCAGTCAGCGGCCGAACTCACGCTGTGGCAGCATGAATATCGGGTGCGTTACACCGACGGAACCGAACGTTGGTTGCTTGGCAATGCCAAGCCTGAGCACGGCGCGGACGGAACGGTCACCTGGCACGGCTTCATCACCGACATCACCAAGCGCAAACAGGTGGAATCGGCGCTGGTTGAAAGCGAGGCCCTGTTCCGGCTGATCTTCAACCACAACCTGGATGCGGCTTTGCTGACCCGACCGAACGGGAGCATCGTGTCGGCCAACCTGGAAGCCCAACGCATGTTTGGCTACGGAGAGGACGATTTCAGGCGCCTGGGCCGCAACGGTTTGGTGGACACCTCAGATCCTCGGCTACCCGCAGCCCTGGCTCAGCGTGCCAAAGAAGGCTGGTTCCGGGGTGAACTGACCATGATCGCCCGCGATGGCCGCCGGTTTCCGGCCGAGCTGTCGTCATCGGTCTTCCGCAGCAGTGACGGCAGCGAAATGACCAGCTTGCTGATCCGCGACATCACTGAACTCAAGCGCCTTGAACAGCAATTGCGCATCGATGCCACCGTGTTCGAGTCCCAGGAAGGCATGCTGGTCACGGATGCCCAGGGGACCATCCTGCGGGTCAACAAGGCGTTTTGCGCGATCACCGGTTACAGCGCTGACGAAGTCATGGGGCAAACAAGCCACATGCTCAAAACCGGCCGCCACGACGCGGACTTCTACATCGGACTGTGGCGCAAGCTCAAAAAACATCGCTACTGGGAGGGAGA
>Ga0187844_10002258_pt1 | contig 13830 bp, 10 predicted proteins | sample SpaLakP09_SKY_50_FD_134517 | JGI IMG/M metagenome (GOLD analysis project Ga0187844, IMG submission 134517) | Oligotrophic lake water microbial communities from Sparkling Lake, Wisconsin, USA - SP09_SKY_50 | ecosystem: Environmental > Aquatic > Freshwater > Lake | place: USA: Sparkling Lake...
ACCTGGGTCTGGCGCTGCGGGTAGAAGTACTGCGCGACCTTGCGCACGATGCGCACGATCTCGCGCTGCCAGGGCTCCAGCAGCGGCGCGTTCTTTTCGATGAAGTACAGCAGGTTCTCCTGCGGCTCGTCGGGGAAGCGGCGGCTCTCGGCGGCTTCGTCGGGGCGGTCGGGCTTCTTGGGCAGCGTGCGCCAGAGGTCGTTGATCTGCGACTGGGCGTGCTGCTCGCGGTCCTTCAGGCGGGCGCGCTCTTCGGCAAGGGACAGCTTGGCCGGCCGGCGGTAGCGGTCCACGCCGTGGTTCATCAGCGCGTGGCAGCTGTCCAGCAGCGTCTCGACGGCGTCCAGGCCGTGGCGCTCCTCGCACTCGGCGACGTAGTTCTTGGCGTAGACGAGGTAGTCGATGATGGACGAGGCGTCCGTCCACATGCGGAACAGGTAGTTCCCTTTGAAGAAGCTGTTGTGCCCGTAGCAGGCGTGGGCGATGACCAGGGCCTGCATCGCCAACGTGTTCTCCTCCATCAGGTAGGCGATGCAGGGGTCGGAGTTGATGACGATCTCGTAGGCCAGGCCCATCTGGCCGCGCTTGTAGTTGCGCTCGGTGGCGATGAACTCCTTGCCGTAGCTCCAGTGCCGGTAGTTCACCGGCATGCCGACGGAGGCGTAGGCGTCCATCATCTGCTCGGAGGTGATGACCTCGAGCTGGTTGGCGTAGGTGTCCAGGCCGAAGCGCTGGGCCGTCTGCTTGATGACGGCGTGGTATTCCTCGATGAGGTCGAAGGTCCAGTCGTTGGGCGACGGCAGCGCTTGCTCGGGCCGGCGTTCCAGCGGACGCATCTGGCGCAGCGGGTCGCGCTGGCGGCGCTCGGGCATGCCGCGCGGCGGTGTGGCGACGCGCTCCTGGTGACGGCGATCCTCTTTACTGCTCATGTTGAGGTCCCCTCTTTCTTGAACAACTCACGGAAGACGGGGTAGATCTGCGAGGCTTCGACGGCCTTGCGCATCGCAAAGTGGCGCGCGTCGTCGGAGAGCTTCTGGTATTCCTCCCACAGGTTTTGCTCGGGCTCGGCCACCTGCACGTAGGCGAAGTAGCGGCACAGCGGCAGGATCTTGTCGGCCAGGATCTCCCGGCAGCGGCCGCTGTCGTGGTGCCAGTTGTCGCCGTCGCTGGCCTGGGCGCCGTAGATATTCCATTCGGTCGGCGAGTAGCGCTCGCGGATGATCTGCTCCATCAGCACCAGGGCTGACGAGACCACGGTGCCGCCCGTTTCTGTCGCGTGGAAGAAGTTCTGCTCGTCGACCTCCTGTGCCTGCGTGTGGTGGCGGATGAAGACGACGTCGATCTTCTCGTAGTGCCGCGTGAGGAACAGGTAGAGCAGGATGAAGAAGCGCTTGGCCAGGTCCTTGCGGCTTTCGTCCATGGAGCCGGACACGTCCATCAGGCAGAACATGACGGCGCGCGTCGTCGGCACCGGCACGCGCACGCGCGAGCGGAAGCGCAGGTCGATGGGGTCGAGGAAGGGGATGGCCTTGAGCCGGTCGCGCAGGTGCTGGATGCGCTCGCGGGTTTCGGCCAGCAGGCGCGGGGTCTCCGGGCGGTCTTCCTTGAGCAGCTCCTGCTCGCGGGCTTCGAGCTCGTGCAGTTCGCGGCGCTTGTCCATGCCCAGCGCGATGCGCCGACCGAGCGCGCCGCGCATGGAGCGCACGACATGCAGGTTGGTGGGCGTGCCGTCTGACGAATAGCCGGCGCGGTGGCTCTTCCACTCGGGCGTGTCGGCCAGCGCCGTGCGGGCCAGGTTGGGCAGGGCCAGGTCGTCGAAGAAGACCTGCATGAACTCTTCCTTGCTGAGATGGAAGACGAAGTCGTCCTCACCCTCACCCTGGTCGCTCGCCTGGCCGCCTCCGCCGCCACCGCCCTGCCCGCCCTTGGGCTTGGCGACGCGGTCACCCTTCACATACTCGGTGTTGCCGGGGCGGACGACCTCTCGCACGCCGCCGTCGCCATGGCCGAAGACGGGCTCGCTGAGGTCCTTCTTCGGGATGCGCACCTCCTCGCCGCGCTCCATGTCGCGGATGCCCCGGCCGTCCACCGCGCGCTTCACCGCCTCGCGGATCTGGTCCTTGTGGCGGCGCAGGAAGCGCTCGCGGTTGCCGATGGACTTGTTCTTCCCGGACAGCCGGCGATCAATGATCTGTTGAAGCGACATCAGCAGTGGCCGGTTGGGTTCAGGAACTCTTGCGCACCCTCAAGTACCACTCGCACAACAGCCTCACCTGCTTGGCCGTGTAGCCCTTGTCCACCATGCGTTGCACGAAGTTCTCGTGCTTCTTGGCGTCCTCGGCGCTGGCCTTGGCGTTGAAGCTGATGACGGGCAGCAGCTCCTCCGTGTTGGAGAACATCTTCTTCTCGATGACGGTGCGCAGCTTTTCGTAGCTGGTCCACAGCGGGTTCTTGCCCGCGTTGTTGGCGCGCGCGCGCAGCACGAAGTTGACGATCTCGTTGCGGAAGTCCTTGGGGTTGGAGATGCCCGCAGGCTTCTCGATCTTCTCCAGCTCGCCGTTCAGCGACACGCGGTCGAAGACCTCGCCGGTGTCGGTATCGCGGTACTCCTGGTCCTGGATCCAGTAGTCGGCATAGGTCACGTAGCGGTCGAAGATGTTCTGGCCGTACTCGGAATAGCTTTCCAGGTAGGCGGTCTGGATCTCCTTGCCGATGAACTCGGCGTAGCGGGGCGACAGCTGCTCCTTGATGAAGCCGACAAACTTCTCCTCCAGCTCCTTGGGGAACTGCTCGCGCTCGATCTGCTGTTCCAGCACATACATCAGGTGCACCGGGTTGGCGGCCACCTCCGCCGAGTCGAAGTTGAAGACCTTGGACAGGATCTTGTAGGCGAAGCGCGTGCTGATGCCGCTCATGCCTTCGTCGACGCCGGCGTAGTCGCGGTACTCCTGGAAGCTCTTGGCGCGCGGGTCGGTGTCCTTGAGGTTGTCGCCGTCGTAGATCTGCATCTTGGAATACAGCGACGAGTTCTCAGGCTCCTTCAGCCGCGTCAGCACGGCGAACTGGCTCATCATCTTCAGCGTGCCGGGGGCGCACTTGGCCTCGGCCAGCGACGAGCCGCGGATGAGCTTCTCGTAGATCTTGACCTCCTCGCTGACGCGCAGGCAGTAGGGCACCTTGACGATGTAGACGCGGTCGAGGAAGGCCTCGTTGTTCTTGTTGTTGCGGAAGGTCTTCCACTCGCTCTCGTTGCTGTGCGCCAGCACGATGCCGTCGAAGGGAATGGCGCCGAAACCTTCGGTGCCCTTGTAGTTGCCCTCTTGAGTCGCGGTCAGCAGGGGGTGCAGCACCTTGATGGGCGCCTTGAACATTTCCACGAACTCAAGCAGCCCCTGGTTGGCCAGGCACAGGCCGCCGGAGTAGCTGTAGGCGTCGGGGTCGTCCTGGGCGTAGGTTTCGAGCTTGCGGATATCGACCTTGCCGACCAGCGAGCTGATGTCCTGGTTGTTCTCGTCGCCCGGCTCGGTCTTGGCCACGCCAACCTGCTTGAGCACGCTGGGGTAGCGTTTGATGACCTTGAACTTGCGGATGTCGCCGCCGAATTCGTCCAGGCGCTTGACCGCCCAGGGGCTGAGGACGCGGTTCAGGTAGCGGCGCGGGATGCCGTAGTCGCGCTCCAGCAGCGGGCCGTCCTCGGTGATGTCGAAGAGGCCCAGCGGGCTTTCGTTCACTGGTGAGCCGGCCAGTGCGTAGAAGGGTACATGCTCCATGAGCTGCTTGAGTCGCTCGGCGATGGAGCTCTTGCCGCCGCCCACAGGCCCGAGCAGGTAGAGGATCTGTTTCTTTTCCTCCAGCCCTTGCGCAGCGTGCCTGAAATAGGACACGACCTGCTCGATGGCTTCTTCGAGCCCATAGAACTCGGCGAAGGCCGGGTACATCTTGATGGTCTTGTTGGCGAACAACCGCGAGAGCCGCGGGTCGTTGCGCGTGTCGAGCATCTGCGGCTCGCCGATGGCCTGCAGCATGCGCTCGGCAGCTGTGGCGTAGGCCAGCGGGTTGCGTTTGCACTCTGCGAGGTAGTCCTCCAGCGAGAGCTCCTCGACCTTGCTGCGCTCGTAGCGCTTCGCGAAATGGCTGATGACGTCCATGCCGATCTCCTGCGGTTTGAACTCCACAGGGCCACAGGCACGATCCGTGCCCATGATCGGCTGGGGGGTTCTGATCGCGCCTCAACTGCAAGGCGCCATCAGAACTCTCCGTTCGGTTGATCGTCAGCTTGCCGCTGCCGAGACCTCGTCAATCACAAGAATATGCCGCTGTCTGTCCATCAACAAATCGCATCGAGTTTTCGTTGACAGGGCCGAGCCAGCATACGCCCGGGTTTTAGGCAAGACCCGGCACTTTTCGTTCAGACCACACGAACGTGGGGGCCTTGTGGCGCCCCCCAGACAAGGGAGAAGAAGTGTTGCGTGGACCCCGGCCGGCGCGGCGCGAGGTCAGGCGCCGCCGCGCAGCTTGTCCAGCAGGCCGGACAGCGCATCCAGCGAGTCGAAATGGATGGCCAGCTCACCGCTCTGGCCACGCTTGCTGCGCTTCTTCACGCGCACCTCGACGGTGGCGCCCAAAGCATCCGCCAGCTCTTCTTCCAGCCGCAGCACGTCGCGGCTCTTGTCGTTCTTCACGCGCAGCAGTGGCGTCTGGCGAGCGGCGCCCTGGGCCTTGGCGACGAGCTTCTCGGCCTCGCGCACACTGAGCTTCTTGGCCGCGATCTCGCTGGCCGTGGTGATCTGCGTGGCGCCGTCCAGTGGCAGCAGCGCGCGGGCGTGGCCCATGTCGAGGTCGCCGGCCATCAGCATGTTCTGCACCGGCGCCGAAAGGTTCAAGAGGCGCAGCAGATTGCTCGCCGCGCTGCGCGAACGTCCTACCGCCTGCGCCGCCTGCTCGTGCGTCAACCCGAACTCGTCGGTCAGGCGCTTCAGGCCTTGCGCCTCTTCCAGCGGGTTCAGGTCTTCGCGCTGGATGTTCTCGATCAGCGCCATCGCGGCGGCCGACTCGTCCGGCACCGCCTTCACCAGCACCGGCACCTCGCGCAGGCCGGCCAACTTGGCGGCACGGAAGCGGCGTTCGCCGGCAATGATCTCGTAGCTCACCCCGCCGTTCGGGCTGATCGGCCGCACGAGGATGGGCTGCATGATGCCCTGCGCCTTGATCGACTCGGCCAGCTCGTACAGCGAGCCCTCGTCCATGCGCGTACGCGGCTGATATTTGCCGGCCTGCAGCTGTTCTAGCTTCAGCACGGATGGCAGTTCGGTGGCGGGTGCCTCGCTGACCTTGGGGCCGAGCAGTGCTTCGAGGCCGAGGCCGAGGCCTTTGGGTTTCTTGGTGACCATCGCCGGATTCTCGTTCAGAGACTCATCAGCAAGGCCCGCCCCTCGGGCCAGTCGCCCAGGCCGGACTCGGCATTGAGGTGGCCGCGCGGTCCAGTCATGACGACGCTGGCGCCCCAGCCGGCCGCCATCTGCACGCTGCGCTCCGGTGCGCAGAAGGGGTCGTCGCTGCTGATGACGGCGATGCTGGGGAAGGGCAGCTGCGCACGGCGGATGGGGCGCCAGTTGTGCAGTTGCGGTGGCATGTCCTCGCGCTCGGTGTCGGGCGGGGCCACCAGCAGGGCGCCCTTCACGCGCGCCGTGTGCTGCGAATGCTCAGCCCAGGCGGCCACGAGCTGGCAGCCCAGCGAGTGGGCGGCCAGCAGGACTGGCGCTTCGCAGTCGAGCAGCACCTCGTCCAGCCGCGCCATCCAGTCGCCGCGCCGGGGCCAGTCCCAGTCGTGCTGCTCCACGCGCTGGTCGCCGTGCAGGGCCTCCCAGCGGCTTTGCCAGTGGGTGGGGCCGGAGTTCTGCCAGCCTGGGAGCAGCAGCGTCGGCATCTTCAGAGGCTGGCGAAGTCCTGGGCGCTGACCCAGCGGCCGCTGGCCCCGTCGGTGGCCAGCACCGGCACCAGCGCGCCAGGCAGCACGCTTTCCACTGCGCCCGGCGCGTTGGGGCCGCCCAGGTCGGTGCGCAGCCAGCCCGGGTCCAGCAGATTCATCGTCACGCCGGTGCCGACGAGCTTGGGCGCGGTGTCGTAGACGAACTTGTCCAGTGCCGCCTTGGAGGCGGCATAGGCCATCAGCTCGGGCTGGTCCTTGATGCCCGACGTGACGTTGACGATGCGCCCCCATCCCTGCGCCAGCATCTGCGGCAGGAAGTGGTTGCACAGCAGGATGGGCGCGATGGTGTTGACGCGAAAGCTCAGCTCGTAGTCGGCCGGCACCACGGTCAGGTAGTCGGGGTGGTACGGCGTCATCACCGCCGCGTTGTTGTAGAGGATGTCCAGCGTGCCGCAGAGGGCGCTCACCTCGTCGGCCAGCCGCAGCACGGCAGCGCTGTCGCTCAGCTCGGCGGCCACCGTGTGGACCGTCGCACCCTGTTCGCGCAGGCGGCTCGCGAGCGCGGCGGTCGCTTCGACCGTGCGGCTGTGAAGGATCAGGCGGCAGCCTTCGGCCGCCAGGGCCTGGGCGACTTGCTGGCCGATGCCCCGGCTCGCGCCGGTGACCAGGGCCCAGCGGTCAACGAGAGGTTTCATTCAGCGTGCTCCGGCTGACGACGAAGATTCCATTATTCCCGTGCGGTTGCCGAGGGCGGCTGTCATGGCGCATCTCGTATTCTTCGATCTTTGGTTTGATGGCCGACGGAGAGAGAGCATGACGTTCAAGGTGTTTGTGGATGGCCAGGAAGGCACGACCGGCTTGCGGATTCACGAGTACCTCGCGGCTCGCAGCGACATCGAGGTGTTGAAGATCGACGCCGACAAGCGCAAGGACCCGGCCGAGCGCGCGCTGCTGCTGAACGCGGCGGACGTGGCCTTCCTGTGCCTGCCCGATGTGGCCTCGCGCGAGGCTGCATTCATGGTCAATAACACGCGAACCTGCCTCATCGACGCCAGCACCGCCCACCGCACCGCGCCGGGCTGGGCCTTCGGCTTGCCGGAGCTGGCGCGCGGCCAGCGCGGCGCCATCCAGGCCAGCAAGCGCATTGCCAACCCGGGCTGCCACGCCAGTGCCTTCATCCTGGCGGTGCGCCCGCTGGTGGACGCCGGCCTGCTGCCGCGCGATGCGGCGGTGAGCGCCACGTCCATCACCGGCTACTCGGGCGGCGGCAAGTCCATGATTGCCGAGTACGAGCAGCAGCCCCTGCCCGCCCACCTGCAGGCGCCGCGCCCCTACGCGCTGAGCCTCAAGCACAAGCACCTGCCCGAGATGGCGGCGCACACCGGCCTGGCGAACCCGCCGGTGTTCATGCCCATCGTCAGCAGCTTCTACAAGGGCCTGGCCGTCAGCGTGCCGCTGCACTTGAGCCAGCTCAAGGCCGGCACGACGCCTGAGCAGATTCAGGCGGCACTGGCCGCGCACTACGCCGGCGAGCGCTTCATCAGCGTCCAGCCGCTGCGCGAGGGAGAGGCCAGCGCGTTCGACGTGCAGGCCTGCAACGACACCAACCGCGTCGACATCTTCGTGTTCGCATCGGGCTCGCAAGTGCTGCTGATCGCGCGCCTGGACAACCTCGGCAAGGGCGCCAGCGGCGCGGCGGTGCAGAGCATGAACGTGCACCTGGGCCTGGAAGAGTCGCTGGGTTTGATCTGACGGTAAACGTGACGTTGCGCGGCAGCGCCGCGTCGCGATACTGCGGGCCGTCTTCATGAAGAGGCCCGCTCGTGAGCACAGCCGCCAGACCGATTGGGAACCGCCGACCGCCGCCCGACCCTGAACGGCTGCACGAACGGCTGCTGGACGCGGTGCACATCGCCCGCCCCGGCGACACGCTGGGCCTGGCCCTGGCCAGCGTGGATACCCGCTCCCGCCAGAGCATGGCCCAGCAGGCGCTGCGCTGGACCTATCTGCTGCGCTCCCGCCAGCGCTGGGTGCGCGACGCCAAGGTGCGCGACCAGCACCAGGCCGCCGCCGCCGAGACGCTGAGCATCCTGGGCCTGGACCCGGACGACCTGCAGGCGCTGGGCGAGGCCGACACGCTGGTGGTGCGTGTGCCCTACCAGCACGAGGCCATTTGCTGGGAGGGACGCATCTTCCCGTGGGAATACGTGCTGGCCGCCGCCACGCGTGAGCAGCGCCGCGCGGCCGCCGACGGCCCCAAGCCGCTGACCGTCATCCGCGAGCTGCAGGTGCAGCACGAGGTGGAGGGCGATTGGCAGCCGGTGCCGCGCGCGGCCGTCGTCTTCCCGGCGTGGAAGGACTTCCGTGTGCTGGTCGTCAACGCGCTGCCCGCCGAGCTGAGCGAGCGCTGGACGGTGGACGCCGAGCTGAAGAACCTGGCCGCCGCGCTGCCCCCCGACGTGCCGGCGCCGCGTGTTTTGAACTACCCCAGCCTGGAGGAGCTGACCGCCGAGCTGGCCGCACGGCCACCGCATCTGCTGCACGTGGCCGGCATGGACAGCCACCAGGGCCTGCGCGAGGTGGGCTCGCTGATCGGCAAGACCGCGCTGGTGGAGGCGCCCGACTCGGACGCCGCCGACGCGCCCAGCCGCGTGCAGCTCATCGACGACCTGCTGGCCGATTCGCGCCGCGTGCTGGACGGGCTGCTGCTGCGCGGGAGCGAGGGCTATCCGCGTCTGGTGCATGCCCAGGCTCTGGCCATTGCCGTGTCCAAAGCCGTCGGCAACACGCCGCCTTACCTGACGACGCTCAATGTGTGGAACAGCGCTGCTCGCCTGGCACCCATGCTGATCGCCGAAGGCGCTTCGCGTGCGGCGCTGGGCTTCCAGGACGCCTTCGAGGACTCGCTGGCCGAGTACGCCATCACGCAGCTGCTGCGCCAGCTGTTCCCCACCGGCTTCGACCTGCCCAAGGCCTTCGCCAAGGTGTGGGAGGAGGTGCGGGCGCTGCCCGAGTCGGTCGACGCGACCGGCGTGACGCTGTGGCTGGACGGGCCGGTCTTCGTCGACCCCGCCACGAAGACCGCGCACGCCGGCAGGGGCGCTGAGCTTGCTGCCGCTGACCTTGCTGAGCCTCAACCTGCGTCCGCCGAGGTGCGCTGCGCCATCGAGCCCTTCCCCGAGCTGAACTACGCCGTGCTGCACAACGCTCAGCCGCTGTTCCGCCGCTTCGTGCTCAGCTGCGACGCGCCCGACCAGGCGGAGCCGCTGGACGTGGAGGTGGCCGTGCACATGGGCACCGAGGAGGCCCGCTACGAGCGCCGCGTCGTCATGCAGCACGAGCGCGAGAACCTGACCAAGGACATCCATGTGCCGCTGACCGCCGACGTCGCGCGCGGCGTGCACGAGGCCATCAACACCAGCCTGCAGGTGCGCGTGCGCCAGGGCGGCAAGGTGCTGTATCACGACAGCCACCGCCTGCGCCTGCTGCCGGTGGACCAGTGGCGCGACAACCGCCGCGACGGCCAGTGGCTGCCGTCCTTCGTGCTGCCGCGCGACCCGGCGGTGGTGGGCGCGGTGTCGCAGTCGCAGCGCTACAACCGCGTGCTGCGCGACGATCCGACGGCCGGCTTCGAGGGCTATCAATGCGTGCCCGACAGCGCCGTCACGGCCAGCGGCCGCATCGACGAAGAGCTGCTGCGCGGCGTGGACCGCCAGGTCGAGGCCATCTGGGCGACGCTGCTGCACGACTGGCAGCTCGGCTACATCAACCCCCCGCCCAGCTACAGCAAGCAGCTGGACTCGCAGCGCCTGCGCATGCCCAGCACGGTGCTGGCCGACCGCGCCGGCACCTGCATCGACCTGGCGTTGCTGTTCGCGGCCTGCCTGGAGCTGGTGGACATCTACCCGGTCGTCTTCCTGCTCGAAGGCCATGCGCTGCCGGGCTGGTGGCGCCACCCGAGCTTCCGCGAGGAGTACATGCAGATGACTGGCAACTACAGCGGCGCCGTGCAGGCCGACGCCAGCGGCAGCTCCGCCGCCAATGCGCAGGCCGTGCCCTGGCATGCGGGGCGGGCGAGCTGGGACGAGGTGCGCGCGCTGATCCTGGACCGCAAGCTGGTGCCCATCGAGACGGTGCGGCTGACCGAGCACTGCGGCTTTGTCGAGGCCATCGAGTCGGGCGTTGAGGCGCTCAGCGACAGTGCGGACTACGACTCCATGCTGGACATCATCACGGCGCGGCAAAGGCAGATCACGCCGTTGCCGTTGTTGAGAGACGACCAATGACTGCCGCCAGCCAGACCTTGTGGGCTGAGGTGGGCGACCAGCTCGACGTGCCCTCGCCTGGCGGTGAGGCTGGGCGTGCGCCCATCCAGCAACGCCGCCGCCGGGGCTTCGATGCGCAGGCGGCAGACGGCCGCGCTGCCGTGCGCCTGCTGCGCGACGACGGTCTGCTGCGCTGGGTCTACGAGCCGCCGGTGCGCCAGCTCGGCACGCAAGGCCGGCGCAGCTGGCGCGCGTTCTCGCCGGAGTCGCGCGAGACGGTGCAGCGCATCGCCTTCCCTGAGCTGGGCGCCAACCAGCTGACCGACGCGCTGCGCAACCTGGATCGCCGGCTCAACCCGGTGCTGGCCGAGTTCAATGCGCCCAGCGAAGGCCTGCGCCGCTGGAACGGCCAGGCGTGGGCGCCACTCGTGGCCGGCGAAATGGCCGTGCTGACGGGCCGCGTGCTGGTGCTCGTGCACGGCACCTTCAGCGCCAGCGCGATGTACGCCAAGGAGTTCACCGCCACGGTCGACGGCGAGACGCTGCTGCAGCGCCTGGCCGACGCCAGCGGCACTTATGCGGCGGTGCTGGCTTTCGATCACCCGACGTTGAGCGTCGCGCCCTGGCTCAACGCGCTGGCCTTGCGGGACGCATTGGCGCCCTGCCCGGCCAAGTTCGACTTCGTCGGTCACAGCCGCGGTGGCCTCGTCATTGCATGGCTGCTGCGCATGGCGCCCGAGCTGCGCGCCCGCCAGGCGCTGTTCGTCGGCTCACCGCTGGCCGGCACGTCTCTCGCCGCGCCCGACAAGCTGCGCCAGGCGCTGGACACGCTGGCCAGCTTTGCCGACGCGGTGACCGAGGCTGCCGCGCAAGCCCGCAAGGTCGCGCCACCTGGCTTGGCCGTGCTGGCACTGGGGGTGGGAGGCCTGGCCTGTGTCTTGGGCAAGGTGCTGGAGCTGGGCGCCCGCACGCCGCTGGCCGACGCGGCTGTGGGCCTGGTGCCCGGGCTGCTGGCGCAAGGCCGCGTCAACAACAACCTGGAGCTGGCCCAGCTGTACCCGCTGCCGGGTGGGACGGACGTGCGCGCCATCGGCGGCAGCTTCATGCCCAGCGAGGTCAACGAGCCGCTGTGGAAGCTGTGGAAGCGCGTGACCAACCTGAAGAGCCAGGCGATGTACTACGGCGCGGACTTGATCTTCGACCAGCCCAACGACCTGGTCGTGGACAGCGCGTCGATGAACCAGTTGGGCGACCTGACGCTGGCGGCGCCGCAGTGGGAGGACCTGGGTGTGAGTTCCCAGACGCATCACACGAACTACTTTCAGGATTTGCGGGTGTTGAATTGGTTGGATGGGCGGTTGCGGTGAGCGGTCGTATGCGTGGTCTATCAGATAGAAATTGGTTGGCGTCTATAAAACTACTGTTCGGCAAAGCATGAATTTTCTACGTTACTTGTCAATTGCACTGGCCCTCTTTCCGATCACGGTGATGGCGCAGAATGTTGCCCCTGATCTTGCGAATAGCGCCCTGATTTCTGCGTTCCAGCGCGACAGGGGAGATACCCTGTGCCCTCCGCAGACACAGAACTCATCGCTCAGAGAGATGAGGACCCTGCTCGACCCCTTTATTCGCAATATTGATGTCAGCGATCAGGCGTCCTATCCCGCGCTTGCAGTCGCCGTCTATATGGCATTTCCGTGCCCGTTTTCACCAATGCGAGCTGAACTAAGGCCAGCAGTGAGAGCGGATTTGATAGGCAGTTGGATTTTCCCGGACTCGTCTGTGCGATTCCGGCATGGGCCGAAATCTCCGGCGTGGCGTGAATATCCCGGTGTGGCGCCGATCAAATGCGAGGCGGTCACCTTCAATGAAGGCGGTGAATACCGCGTATTGCAGATCAACGGTCAAGCACAATGTCCGACTGTCACCGATATGCAGGCCACGCGCGCGCTCCCGCGAGTTCAATCGTGGTCCATTTTGACGAATGGACGCATCAGCATTGCTCGCACCGATGTGCCGGCTCAGTTTGAGGAGTGGGAAATCCATGCCGTTCAGTCGCCCTTCGAGTTCTCCACCGTGAAGTTTGCAGTTGGCGACCTGGTGGCTTATCTACGTCGTCATCCTGGAAACGAAATCAACGCTGCAACCAGATTCCGACATTTCCAGCCATTGAAATAGGCCAGACTCCCCAGGAGCCGCGATGTTCGACCACGTCAAATTCGGCGTCAGCGACTACGCCGCGAGCAAGGCGTTCTTCCTGCAGGCGCTGGCGCCGCTAGGCGTCACGGCCGGCGCCGAGGGATCACCGGCCTACGGCATCGAGCTTTGCGCCAAGGGGCAGGTCGCCACCTTGTGCCTGTTCCAGACCGACCAGAAGCCGGCGCACCTTCACCTGGCATTCGTGGCCGAGAGCCGTGAGCAGGTGGATGCCTTCCATCGGGCGGCGCTGGCTGCGGGCGCCAAAGACAACGGCCCGCCGGGCCTGCGGCCCAAGTACCACGCGAACTACTACGCGGCTTTCGTCATCGGGCCGGACGGGCACAACATCGAGGCGGTGTGCCACGCACCGACTGCCTAACGCCTGAGTTGCGCGGACGTGAACCGCCGGCCGGCCAACGCCAGCTTGGCGGTGGCGCGAATGTCGTCCGATCCCGCGCCTAGCTGCACTTCATACGTGCCGGGCGCGATGACCCAGTCGCCCTTGGACTCGTCGAAGGTGGCCAGCAGCCGCGGATCGATCTTGACGGCGCTGGCGCCCGTCTCGCCCGGCTTCAGCTTCAGCTTGTCGAAGCCCACCAGGCGCCGTGGCGCTTCCCACTTGGCGCTTTGCGGCGCGCGGACGTAAACCTGCCCCACCGAGGCGCCTTCGCGCTTGCCAGTGTTCTTGACGGAGAACTTGACCGTCACCTGCGCCTTGGCCTGGCTGGCCTGCAGGCCGCCCAGCTCGAAGCTCGTGTACGACAGGCCGTGGCCGAAGGCATACAGCGGCTTGTGCCCATGCAGGTCGAACCACTTGTAGCCCACGGACGCGCCTTCGGTGTAGCGCACCGTGAACAGCGGTCCTTTGGACTGGCCGCCAATCTGCGGGCGGACGAGTTGGTCGGTGGCGGCGGGGAAGGTGAGGGGCAACCGGCCCGACGGGTTGACGGCGCCGGTGAGCAGCCGGGCGATGGCTTCGCCGCCTCTGGCGCCCGGGTAGAAGGCGGCCAGGATGGCCTTCACGTCCTTGTGCCAAGGCATGAGCACGGCGCCGCCGCTCTCGACGACGACGATGGTGTTCGGGTTGGCCTTGGCCACTGCGCTGACGACGGCGTCCTGGTTGCCGTCCAGGCTCAGCGAGGGCGCGTCCAGCGACTCGGCCGTCCACTGGTGGACGAAGACGATGGCGACATCGGCGGCGGCGGCGGCCTTGGCGGCAGCGTCGACGTTGGTGCCGGCATCGAAGGCGAACTGCGTCGCCGGCAGCTGCCGCTCCAAGGCCTTCATCGGCGACGACGGCTCCCACACCTGCGTCAGCCAGCCGCCCAGGCCGAGGCCCGGCACGGCGTTGCCGCCGATGGGCGTGACGACGGCAGAGCCGCCGCCCGAGAGCACGGCTTTGTCGGCATAGCTGCCGACGATGGCCACTCGCTTGGG
>Ga0187844_10002259_pt1 | contig 13826 bp, 11 predicted proteins | sample SpaLakP09_SKY_50_FD_134517 | JGI IMG/M metagenome (GOLD analysis project Ga0187844, IMG submission 134517) | Oligotrophic lake water microbial communities from Sparkling Lake, Wisconsin, USA - SP09_SKY_50 | ecosystem: Environmental > Aquatic > Freshwater > Lake | place: USA: Sparkling Lake...
ATCCAGGTGACCGGCAGCCACAACCCGGCCGACTACAACGGCTTCAAGATGGTGCTGGCTGGCCGTGCCATTTACGGCGAAGAAATCCAGGGCCTGCGTCGTTGCATGGAAGAAGAGTCCTGGACCTCGCTACCCGGCGGCTCCGTGCGCAACCTCAATGTCTATGCCCCCTACCGCGATCGCATCATCGGTGACGTGAAGCTCGCGCGCCCCATGAAGATCGTAGTGGATTCCGGCAACGGCGTGGCCGGTGCTTCGGCGCCGGCCATCCTGCGTGCGCTGGGCTGCGTGGTCACCGAGCTGCACAGTGAGGTCGACGGCACCTTCCCGAACCACCATCCCGACCCGAGCAAGCCCGAGAACCTGCGCGACGTGATCGCCGCGCTCAAGAGCGGCGATGCTGAGCTGGGCCTGGCTTTTGATGGTGACGGTGACCGCCTGGGCATCGTCACCAAGGACGGCAGCAACATCTACCCGGACCGCCAGATGATGCTGTTCGCACAGGATGTGCTCTCGCGCGTGCCCGGCGGCACCATCGTCTATGACGTCAAGTGCTCGCAGCGACTGGCGCCGGCGATTGAAGCGGCGGGCGGCCAACCCCTGATGTTCAAGACGGGCCACTCGCTGATCAAGGCCAGGATGAAGGAGATTGATTCTCCGCTGGGTGGCGAGATGAGCGGCCATATCTTCTTCAAGGAACGCTGGTTCGGTTTCGATGACGGCACTTACGCTGCCTGCCGCCTGCTGGAGATCCTGAGCCGCTCGAAGGATGCCAGTGCCGTGCTCAACGCCTTGCCTACCAGCCACTCCACGCCCGAACTCAACGTCAAGTGCGTCGAAGGCGAGCCGCACCGGCTGGTGGATGAATTGCAGAAGAAGGCCCGCTTTGCCGCGCCAGCCACGGTCAACAGCATCGATGGCGTGCGTGTGGACTGGCCCGATGGCTTCGGCCTGATCCGCGCCTCCAACACCACGCCGGTGCTGGTGCTGCGTTTTGAAGGCCATACGCCCGAGGCGCTGCAGCGCATCGAAGGCGAGATGCTGGCCCTGTTGCGCAGCGTCAAACCCGATGCATCCTTCGCCGAGGCAGCCCACTGAGCGGGCAGGACCCAGGTCTTGAACATCCTGATCGTCAAGCTCTCTTCGCTGGGGGACGTGGTGCACACCATGCCAGCGGTGCAGGACATCCGCCGTGCGCTGCCGCAGGCGCAGATCGACTGGGTGGTGGAGAAGAGCTTTGCGCCGCTGGTGCAGCGTTGTGCCGGTGTGCGGCGTGTGATCTCCTGTGAACTGCGGCGCTGGCGCAAGGCGCCTTTTTCGGCGAGCACGCGTGCCGATTGGGCCGCATTCAAGAAGGAGCTGCAGCGCGAGGCTTACGACGCCGTGATCGACCTGCAGGGTTTGACCAAATCGGCTCTAGTGGCGTGGCTGGCGCGCTTGGCACCCGCCGGGCAGCGTTATGCCCTGGCCAACCGCACCGAGGGTTCGGGCTACGAGGCGCCGACGCGCTGGGTGGCCGACGTGGCCATCCGCATCGAACCGCATGTGCACGCGGTGCAGCGCTCGCGTGAGGTGTGCGCGCGGGCGCTGGGCTACAGCGTGCCCATACAGGAAGTCTTCGGCCTGCGGCCGCATCAGGGGCAGGGTGAAATTGCGCCTGAAAAGATCGCCATCGGCATGCTCTCGGCGCGCCCCTGTGTGGCCCTGGTGCATGGCACCTCGCGCGCCGACAAGCAGTGGCCGGCCGCGCACTGGCTGGAACTGGCCCAGCGGCTGGACGTCGCCGGGTATGACGTGGCTCTGCTGCACGGCACGGACGAGGAGCAGCGTCGCAGCGAGGCCCTGGCGCGCGAGATGGCGCATGCCGTGGTCTGGCCGCGCTTGGCGCTGGACGCCTTGACCGATGCCCTGGCCAGCTGCGCCGGCGTGATCGGCGTGGACAGTGGCCTGAGCCACATCGCCGTGGCGCTGGACCTGCCCCACGTGCAGATCTACAACTTCGATACCGCCTGGCGCACCGGGCCCATCGATCGCGCCCGCCAGCGTTGCGTTTATGCGCAGCCCGCGCCCACGGTGGAGGCCGTCTGGCTGGCCTGGGCCCAGGTGCAGCCAGCGGGCAGGACCACCTGATGGCGCGCTGGCTCTATTCCCTGCTGGCCTGGCTGGTGCAGCCCCTGCTGCGGCGCAAGTTGATGCGCCGCGGCCGCCAGGAGCCGGGTTATCTGGTCGCCGTGGAGGAGCGCTTCGGGCAGTACGCCATGCCGGCCTTGCCGGACGATGGCCGCACGCTCTGGGTGCATGCGGTCTCGCTGGGCGAGACGCGTGCTGCGGCCGTGTTGCTGGCCGCCTTGCGAGCCCGATGGCCCGATTACCGCCTGCTGCTCACACATGGCACGGCCACTGGCCGCGCAGAAGGCGCCAGCCTGCTGCGCGAGGGGGATCTGCAGGTCTGGCAACCCTGGGACACGCCACGTGCGGTACAGGCCTTTCTGGACCACTTCCACCCGCGCATCGGCATCCTGCTCGAAACCGAGGTGTGGCCCAATCTGGCCGCGGGTTGCGCGCGCGCCGGCATACCCCTGGTGCTGGCCAATGCGCGCCTGAGCGAGCAGTCGCTGCGCAAGGCGCAAAGACTGGCCTGGCTGTCCGTGCCCGTGTACCGCAGCCTCGCCGCGGTGTGGGCGCAGACACAGGACGACGCGACGCGCCTGGCCGCCATTGGTGCGCCGGTGCAGGGAGTGTTCGGCAACCTGAAATTCGATGCCACGCCCGATGCCGAGCAGATGGCGCGTGGCCAGGCCTGGCGCGCGGCGCTGGGCCGCCCGGTCATCATGTTCGCCAGTTCGCGCGAGGGCGAGGAGGCCGAGCTCCTGCAATGCCTGCGCCAGGCCGGCGAGGCTGCGCGTGCGATCCAGTGGCTGATCGTGCCGCGCCATCCGCAGCGCTTCGATGAAGTGGCCGAGCTGGTGAGCCGTCACGGCTTCAGCCTCGCGCGGCGCAGTCAGTGGGGCAGCGCACCGGGTCTGGTCGAGATGTCTGCTGACGTCTGGCTGGGCGATACGCTGGGTGAGATGGCGCTGTATTACGGCCTGAGCGACGCAGCCCTGCTGGGGGGCAGCTTTGCGCCGCTGGGGGGGCAGAATCTGATCGAGGCTGCCGCCTGTGCCTGCCCGGTCTTCATGGGCCCGCATACCTTCAATTTTGACGAGGCGGCCAGCCTGGCGCAGGAAGCCGGTGCAGCGCAGCGCTGCAACGACTTGCCTTCCGCCGTGGCGGCGGCGCAGCAGCTGGTGCAGCAGCCGGGGCGCCAGCAGGCCATGGCACGCGAGGCCAGCCGATTCGCCAAGGCCCACCGTGGCGCTGCCCTGCGCACACGAGAGGCGCTGGCCGTTTACCTGGCTTGAGTGCTTGCAGGCGCTACCGGCGCCGCGGTGGCGGGTGTTGCTGGTGCGAGCAGGGCGTTCACGCCTTGCAGGTCTTCGCTCTTGAGCGTACCGCTGGCCTGGCGCAGCTTGAGTCCACCCACCAGCACGTCGTAGCGGGCCTTGGCCAGCTTGGCCTTGGTGTCGAACAACTGGCTCTGCGAGTTCAGCACATCAATGTTGATGCGCACGCCCACCTGGTAACCCAGCTTGTTGGCGTCCAGTGCGCTCTGGCTGGAGGCCTCGGCCGCTTCCAGCGCCTTGACCTGGCCCAGGCCCGAGACCACGCCGAAATAGGATGCGCGCGTGCCCTGCGCCACGTTGCGCTGGGCGGCGTCCAGGTCGGCGCGGGCCTTGTCTTCCAGGGCCAGGGTCTCTTTCAGGCGGTTCTGCGTGGCGAAACCGGCAAACAGCGGCAGGACGAATTGAACGCCCACGGTCGTGTTGTAGGTGCGTGAGTCGGTGGTGGAGATGGCCGACCCGCCGACGTTGCGGTTCAGGGTGTGGCTGGCCGTCAGGTCCAGCGTGGGCTTGTGCCCGGCCTTGGCCTTGTCGGTCTCCAGGGTGGCCACTTCCAGGCCGATACGCGCCTGGCGGATCGCCGGATGCTGGTCCTGGCTCTGCTGCACCCAGGTGTTCACGTCATCGGGCGCCAGCGTGGGCAGGGTCGTGGCCGGGGCCAGCGGGTAAGGCGCCGTGTCGGCTTTGCCCACCAGCTGGTTCAGGGCCAGCTTCTTCACCCGCAGGTCGTTGTCGGCGGCGATTTCCTGGGCCGTCACCAGGTCGAAGCGGGCCTGCGCCTCGCGCGTGTCGGTGATGGTGGCGGTACCCACCTCGAAGTTGCGGCGCGCCGACGCCAGCTGCTCGGCCACCGCGGTTTTCTGGGCCTGCACGAAGGTCAGGCTGTCCTGCGCGGCCAGCACATCGAAGTAGGCCTGGCTGACGCGCACGATCAGGTCCTGCTCGGCGGTGAGCAGCTGGGCTTCGGCCAGATCGGTCTGGAGCGTGCCCTGCTGGTAGCTGGCGAAGTTGGCCGAGCGGTACAAGGGCTGGGTGGCATTGACTCCGACGTTCTGGTTGTCGAAAGTACGGTCGCTCGTGGTACCGGAGGCCTCGGTGCGCAACTGCGTGCTGGAGGCACCGGCCGTCAGGTTGACCGTAGGCAACAGGGCGGCCTTGGCCTGGTCGGCCTTGGCCAGATTGGCTTCGTACTGCGACTTGGCCGCCTGGTAGGCCGCATCATGGCCGCGTGCCGCGTCGTAGAGTTCCAGCAGGCTCTGGGCGCGCACGGGCAAGGCCAGCGCGGCGCCGATGGCCACGGTCAGGGGCAGCAGTCGGTAGATTTTCATGGTGACGGGTACTCCGGAGAAAGGCGGGAAATGCGGTTGGTCTCAGTAGCGCGGCACGGTCGGGTCGACCTGCAGCGACCAGGCATTGATGCCGCCGCTGATATTGGCCACCTGCTTGAAACCCTGGTGTTCCAGGAACTGGGCCACGCGCATGCTGCGCCCGCCGTGATGGCACAGACAGGCCACCGGGCGCGACGGGTCGAGTTCATGGAGCCGCGGCGGAATCACCCCCATGGGGATGGCCACCAGATCGTAGGTCGCATCCGGCTTGATGCTGGCATGTTGCAGCTCGGACGGTTCACGCACATCCAGGATGAGCGGGCGCCCATGGGCCTGGGCCTTGGCAACCCAGTCCTTGAGATCACCGGGATGGATGTGTTCGATCATGTTGCTTGTCGCCAGCAGGCGCCTCAGAAGTTGAAGCGGGAATGTTCGGGGAAGCTCAGCAGGCGCGGTGCCAGCGTGTCCCAGCCCTGGCTGGTCAGGTATTCGACGGCGCTGGTGCGCTGGATCAGCGTGGCGCGCATCACCGGCGCGTCACCCACGATCGCCATCAGGCGACCGCCGGTCTTGAGCAACTCCAGCAGCTTGTGCGGTACCTCGGCCACCGAGCCGCTGAGCACGATGACGTCGAAGGGTGCCTCAACCGGCAGGCCCTTGGCGCCGTCGGCCTGGCGCACTTCCACATTGGAAATGCCGGCTTTTTGCAGATTGGTGCGCGCCACGGCGGCCAGTTCGGGATCGATCTCCAGCGAAATCACGCGCTGGGCGCGTTGCGCCAGCAGGGCGGCCATGTAGCCGGAGCCGGTGCCGATCTCCAGCACCTTTTCGTGCTTCTGCACGGCCAGGTCCTGCAGCATGCGGGCTTCGACCTTGGGCGCCAGCATGCACTGGCCCGGTTCACCGCCGCTGCGCAAGGGCAGTTCCATGTCGGCGAAGGCCAGGGCCTTGTGGGCAGCCGGCACAAAGTCTTCACGGTGCACGACGGAGAGGATGTCCAGCACCGCAGCGTCGAGCACGTTCCAGGGACGGATCTGCTGTTCGATCATGTTGAAACGGGCTTGTTCGAAGTTCATTTCTTATACTCCATGGGGTATTGTAGAGGATCCTGGAAAATTTTACTTGGCAGGGGTCTTTTCGCCGCGCCAGCGCCTTAGCAGCCACTGGCTGAAGTCGTCCATATAGCAGTAGACCACAGGCACTACCACCAGCGTCAGCAGGGAGGAGGTGATGACCCCGCCGATCACCGCCTGGCCCATGGGGGCGCGCTGCTCGGAGCCTTCGGTCAGGGCAAAGGCCAGCGGCACCATGCCGAAGATCATGGCCAGGGTGGTCATCAGGATGGGGCGCAAGCGCACCCGCGCCGCCATCAAGAGGGCCTCGGCGCGCTCCATGCCTTCCTCCCTGGCCCGGATGGCAAAGTCCACCAGCAGGATGGCGTTTTTGGTCACCAGGCCCATTAGCATGACCACACCGATGATGGAGAACATCGACAGGGTGGAGCGGAACATCAGCAGGGCCAGCACCACGCCGATCAGCGTGAGCGGCAACGAGGTCATGAGGGCCAGTGGCTGGAAGAAGCTCTTGAACTGGCTGGCCAGGATCATGTAGATGAAGATGACCGCCATGGCCAGCGCGGAGATGGCGTAGCCGAAGGATTCCTGCATGTTTTTGGTCGAGCCGCCGAACTGGTAGCGGTAACCCGGCGGGAAGGCGATGCTGTCCAGCGCCTTGCGGATGTCGGCCGAGATCTCGCCGGCCGAGCGGTTGTAGACGTTGGCGTTGATGGCCACTTCGCGCATCAGGTCGCGCCGGTTGATCTGGTTCGAACCGGTGTCCTCGACCAGCGCGGCCACCTGGTTCAGTCGGATCACGCGCGAACTGCCGTCGGTGTTGGCCCCCAGCGCGAAGGGCAGGCGCTCCAGGTCGCCCATGTTGTTGCGCGAATCGGGCGCCAGGCGCACATTGACGTCGTAGGTCTGGTCGTCACTGGCGCGCCAGTTTCCCACAGTCTGGCCGGCCACCAGGGTGCGCAGCGAGGTGGCGATCTGGTTCACGTTCAGGCCCAGGTCGGCGGCGGCCTCGCGCTTGACCTGCACGGCGATGGTCGGTTTGCCCGGCTTGACGCTGGAATCGAGGTCGACCAGGCCGGGAACGTCGCGCACCTTCTCCATCACCAGGAGACTCAGGCGTTCGAGTTCCTGCAGGTCGTTGCCCTGCAGCGAGAACTCGATCTGCTTCTGCCCGCCCACCGGGTCGAGCAGGCCCACGTGCGTCACGGTCATGCCCGGCACCTGGCGCAGGCGCTCGCGCAAGACCGCGGACATCTCGTCGACGTTGCGCTGCCGGTCCTTGCGGTCGACCAGGCGCACGTAGACGCTCGCATAGTTCTTGCCCAGCGCATTGCCGGTGTTGAGCGTGGCCAGCGAGTAGCGCACCTCGGGGAAGGTGCGCAGGATGTCCTGCACCTGGCGCGCCTTGGTCTCGGTGGCCTCGATCGAGGAGCCCACCGGCGTGTAGAAGCTGACCGTGGTTTCCGAGAAGTCGGCCTTGGGCACGAACTCGGTGCCCAGCAGCGGCACCATCACGATGCTGAGCACGAAGATGGCGAAGGCGATGCCCAGCGTGGCCAGCTTGTGGGCCAGCGACCAGCGCAGGATGGACTGGTAGCTCTCGGCCAGGCTTTCGGTGGCCCGGTCGAACCAGCCGGTCACGCGGCCGATGGTCTTGTCATAGAGGTTGCGGGGCTCGGTCTTCTGGCCATGCGCGTGGATGCTGGGGTCATGCCACAGGCTGGAGAGCATGGGGTCGAGCGTGAAGCTCACGAACATGGAGATCAGCACCGCCGCCACGATGGTGATGCCGAACTCGTGGAAGAACTTGCCGATGATGCCGCCCATGAAACCGATGGGCATGAACACCGCCACGATGGAGAAGGTGGTGGCCAGCACCGCCAGGCCGATCTCCTGCGTGCCGTCCAGTGAGGCCTGGTAGGGCGCCTTGCCCATCTGCACGTGGCGCACGATGTTCTCGCGCACCACGATGGCGTCGTCGATCAGCAGGCCCACGCACAGGGAAAGCGCCATCAGCGTGATCATGTTGATGGTGAAACCGAACCAGTACATGAACAGGAAGGTGCCGATCAGCGCGATGGGCAGCGTCAGCCCGGTGATGACGGTGGAGCGCCAGGAGTTCAGGAACAGGAAGACGATCAGCACGGTCAGCAGGGCGCCTTCGATCAGGGTGCGGCGCACATTGTCCACCGCCACGCGGATCGGGCGCGAGCCGTCGAAGATGGGTTCCAGCCGCACGCCGGCCGGCAGCTGGCCCTTGAGCTCGGCCACGGTGCGCGTGAGACCGTCGATGACGGCGATGGTGTTCTCGTCCTGCGCCTTCTGCACCGACATCAACAGCGTGCGCTGGCCGTTGTGCAGCGCCAGGGTCTCGACCTCCTGCGGGCCGTCCTGCACCGTGGCGACCTGGGCCAGGCGGATCGGCGTGTTGCCCTTGCGCGTGACGATGATGCGGCCGAAGTCCTCCGGGCGTTGCATGCGCGCATCGATCTGCACCACCAGTTCCTGTGCGCTGGAGCGCACCGCGCCCACCGGCAATTCCTGGTTTTCGCTCTTCACGGCGGCCACCACCTGCTCGGGCGTGATGCCGTAGGCCTCGAGCGCCTCGGGGCGCAGGTAGAGGTTGATCTCGCGTTTGGTTGCGCCCACCAGAGTCACGGCGCCGACGCCACGCACGTTTTCCAGGCGCTTCTTGAGCACCTGGTCGGCCCAGCTGGTCAGCTCCACGGCGCTGAGCGCCTTGCCCGCCTGGTCATCGGGCAGAACGGCCAGCGACCAGATGGCGCGACTGGCCGGGTCGAAGCGCAGCACGCGCGGTTCTTTCACCTCGGTGCGCAGGCTGGGGCGGATGGAGGCGACCTTCTCGCGCACGTCTTCGGCCGCCTTGCGGCCGTCGATGTGCAGCTGGAATTCGATGATGACCAGCGACTGGTTCTCGTAGCTGCGCGAGGTTAGGGCATTGATGCCGGCGATGGAGTTGACGCCTTCCTCGATCTTCTTGGTGACCTCGCTCTCCACGATCTCGGGCGAGGCGCCGGGGTACTCGGTGCTGATCACCACCACCGGAAAGTCGACGTTGGGGAACTGGTCGACCTGCAGGCGCTGGTAGGAGAACAGGCCCAGCACCACGAAGGCCAGCATGACCATGGTGGCGAAGACCGGGTTCTTGAGACTGACTTGGGTGAACCACATGGCTCAGCGTCCCTGGTTGCCGGTCGCGGCGGGTGTGGCCGCCGTGGTGCGCACGGCCGTGCCTTCACGCAAGGGGCCGACCGCGCCGGCCAGCACCAGGCTGCCTTCGGCCAGGCCGGTGATCGCCACCATGTCCTGGCCGCCGGTCTGGCCGCGCGCGCCCAGCGCGACGCTGACGTGTCGCACCTGCTGGTTCTCGACCACCTGCACATACGGCTGGGGCTTGTCGCTGCGCACGGCCTGCAGCGGCACAGCCAGCGTCTTGAGCTTCTCGGTTCCCAGCGAGCCCTGTACGAACAGGCCCTGGCGCAGACCGGGCGCCGGCTTGAGCTGCAGGTAGACCAGCACGCTGCGGCTACCTGCCTGGGTGCTGGGGTTGATGCGTGCGACGCGAGCCGGCACCGGCTGGGCGTGGCCTTCGACCTGAAGGAGGGCCTGCTGGCCCACGCGCACGCCTGCCGAGTCGGCGGCGCTCAGCGCAGCCTCGATCTCCATGCGCGAAAGGTCGACGATCTCGACGATGCGCGTGTCCACCGCCACGCGCTCACCCGGCTGGGCCAGGCGCTGCGAGATGAAACCGGCCATCGGGGCCTTGAGCACGGTGTCGGCCATGCTCTTGCGCGCGACATCGGCGGCGGCCCCGGCGGCTTCGAAGCTGGCGCGGGCGCCGTTCAGGTTGGCCAGGGAGGTGTCCAGCGCGGTCTTGGAGATGAAGCCCTGGTCGACCAGGGCCTTGTTGTTGTCGTACTGGCGTTGCGCGATGTCGATCTGCGCCTTGGCCGCGTCGGCCTGCAACTGCGCCTGGCGCAGCCGGGCCTCGTACTCGGCCGGGTCGATGCGGGCAATGACCTGGCCGGCTTTCACCGCGTCACCCTCGCGCACGCTCAGGCCCTGCAGCTCGCCCGGTACGCGGGCCTTCACAAAAGCCGTGTTGGCCGCCTTGAGCGTGCCCGAGACCGGCAGGCCGCGCAGCAGTTCCTGCATCTGCAGCGGCAGCAGGTCGCCCGCGGCGAGTTCGATCACGGTCTGCGTGCCGCGCGCGGTCTGTTCGGCCAGTGCCGCCTGCTGGACCTTGCGAGCGCCCAGGGCGCGCAGCACGGCGATGGCCAGCAGGGCCACGACCAGGGCCACCAGGCCCCATTTGATCCAGCGTTTCATCTTTTTCTACTTTCCATTCACAAGAGGGTGGACGCCGCCGCCGGCCGGGCACAGGCCGTACAGCAGGGTCTGGACCTGCAGTTCGAGGTATTTCTCAGGGTCCAGGATGGCCGAAGGGCTGGCGCAGGCGCCAAAGGAGTGTTTCCAGGACATCAGGAAGATCATGGGTGCCAGCACCACATAGATGGCGTGCTCCATGTCGACGGGGCGGAATTCGCCGCGGTCCACGCCGCGCTGCAGGATGCGCCGGACCAGTTCGTGGCCGGGCTCGATGACTTCCTGCTGGTAGAACGCCGCGAGTTCGGGGAAGTTGCTGGCCTCGCTCATCATCAGCTTGGTGATGCCCGCCGCCGGGGTGTTGCCCACGCGCTGCCACCACATCATCAGGGCGTAGCGCAGCATGTCGGGCGTGCTGCCGGCGAAGGTGTCGAACTCGGCGTTCCACTCGGCGAACCGGCCGGCCAGGTTCTCGCGCACCACGGCCTTGAACAGCTCTTCCTTGCTGGCGAAGTAGAGAAACAGCGTGCCTTTGGAGACGCCGGCGCGCCGTGCCACTTCCTCGGAGCGCGTCGCGGCATACCCCTTCTCGACGAAGAGTTCTAGCGCGGCGGCCAGCAACTCGCCCGGACGGGCTTCCTTGCGCCGTCCGCGTTTGGCTTGCACCTTGGCGCAGGTTTCGGAAAGCAGCTTGGTGATCATGAACAGACGTTAATGACTGACGGGTTATTAATGTACTCCCGTAGCCCCGGGTCCGTCAAGCCGCATCCTGCGCTTGTCATGTGAGGTGAGGCCCCGCAATGGGTAAAGCCGGAGTAAAGGGCGGGACGGGATGGCCTGATTAAGATGCGGGGTCATCCCGTCAAATAAGCATCATGTCCAACGATCCTCCCATTCTCGTCCTCGGTGGCGGCTGTTTCTGGTGCACCGAGGCGGTGTTCGACCGGGTGCGTGGTGTGCTCGACGTCGAGAGCGGCTACAGCAATGGCCAGGCCCAGCGGCCCAGCTACGAGCAGGTCTGCAGCGGCACCACCGGGCACAACGAGGTCGTGCGTCTGGTGTATGACCCGTCCCTGGTGAGCGTGCGCCAGCTTCTGGGCATCTTCTTTGCCACCCATGACCCGACCAGTCTGAACCGTCAGGGCAATGACGTGGGGACCCAGTACCGCAGCGCCGTGTATTTCACGACGCCGGCGCAGGAGCAGGAGGCCCGCCTGCTGATCGCCGAGCTCGAACAGGGCGCCATCTTCAATGGGCCCATCGTCACCGAGGTGCTGCCGCTGGCCAACTACTGGCCGGCCGAGGCCTACCACCAGGACTATTACGCTCAGCATCCCGACCAGGGTTACTGCGCCTATGTGGTCGGCCCCAAGGTGGCCAAGTTCCGCAAGCAGTTCAGCGAACTGCTCAAGCCGGAGGCCGGCGCATGATCGTCACGCGGGGCTTGGCCTGCCAGTACCCCGGCGGCGCTGTCCTGCGCTTCCCCGATGTGGCCGTGCCCCAGGGCGGCACGCTGCTGCTGCGCGGGCGTTCGGGCAGCGGCAAGTCGAGCTGGCTGGCGCTGGCCGCCGGCCTGATGGCGCCCAGCGCCGGCGAGATCGCGGTGGCCGGCCAGGCCCTGCGCGAACTCGGCCCGGTGCAGCGTGATGCCTGGCGCGCCCGCCACCTCGGCTTTCTGCCGCAGAAACTGCACCTGAGCCCGGCGCTCACCGTGGCGGGCAACCTGGAACTGGTCTACTTTGCGGCCGGCCTGCCGGTGGACCGGGCTGCCATCGCCGCCGCCTTGCTGGCCCTGGGCGTGGCCGAACTGGCCGGACGCCGGCCGCGGCAGCTGTCGGGCGGGCAGGCCCAGCGTGTGGCGCTGGCGCGCGCCATCCTGCTGAACCCCCAGGTCATCCTGGCCGACGAGCCCACGGCCAGTCTGGACGATGTGGCCGCGCGTGAGGCGCTGGCCCTGTTGCTGGGCACGGCGCAAGGCTGCGGCGCCACGTTGGTGATTGCCACGCACGACGCGCGCGTGGTGGTGGCCATGCCCCAGGCGCAGGTGCTGGACCTGGACCGGCTGCCGGAGACATGATGCTGCCCCCAAGCTCACTTTGTTCGCGGCCCCCCAAGGGGGCGCAGGTCCCCCTTGGGGCGGCCCGGCGGGAGACCGTGGCATGAAATTGCTGCAACTCTCCTGGCGCTACCTGTGGGCCCGGCCGCTGGCCACGGTGCTCAATCTGCTCCTGCTCACGCTGGGCCTGGCCGCCATCACCCTGGTGCTGCTGACACGCGCGCAACTGGACCGTGCCTTCGAGCGTGACCTCGCCGGCATCGATGCCGTGGTTGGCGCCAAGGGCAGCCCGTTGCAGCTCATCCTCTCCGGCGTGTTCCACCTGGACGTGCCGCCTGGCAACATCCCGCTGCGTGAGGCCCAGGCCCTGGCCAAGGACGCGCGCGTGGCCCAGCTCATTCCCCTGAGCCTGGGCGACAGCTACCGCGGCTTTCGCATCGTCGGCACCAACCACGATTACCCCGCGCATTACGGCGCACAACTGGCGCAGGGGCGGCTCTGGCAGCAGCCCATGGAGGTGGTGTTGGGCCACCAGGCGGCGCAGGCCACCGGCCTGCAGCCGGGCCAGTCCTTTGCCGGGGCGCACGGCTTGGCCGATGGCGGCGCTGCGGCGACGCACGCCGCACACCCCTATGTGGTCAGCGGCGTGCTGGCGCCCTGCGCCTGCGTGCTGGACCGGCTGCTGCTGACAGCCACCGAATCGGTTTGGGAAGTGCACGAAGTGGCGCACGGCAAGGACGACGACCATGACGCGGCGCACGAGGACGAGAAGCGCGAGATCACGCTGGCCTTGGTGCGTTACCGCAGCCCGCTGGCCGCGGCCACCTTCCCGCGCCATGTGAACACCACGACCAATATGCAGGCGGCAGCGCCCGCGCTGGAGATCACGCGCCTGCTGCGCATGGTGGGCGTGGGGACCGACGTGTTGCGCGGTTTTGCGCTGGTTCTGCTGCTGTCGGCCGGCCTGAGTGTCTTCATCGCCCTGTGGAGCGCGGTGCGGGAACGGCGCGAGGACCTGGCCCTGCTGCGCATGCTGGGTGCCCCGCCGCGCCGCCTGGCCGCGCTGCTGCTGTGCGAGGCGTTCTGGCTGGCTGCGCTGGCCACCGGGCTGGGCCTGCTGGGCGGGCACCTCTTGACAGGCCTGCTAGGCTATCTGTTGGCGGCCGAGCAATCGCTGCCCATGACGGGCTGGCTCTGGCTGGGCGTGGAACTCTGGGTGCCCGCCCTGGCTCTGACTGTGGCGGTGCTGGCGGCCTTGCTGCCGGCACTGGGTGCCTACCGCATGGAAGCGGGACAACTTTTGAATTCGAGATAAATCATGCGCAAGCTTCTCCTGGTCCTCGTACTCCCGCTGGCCTCCGTGGCGCAGGCCCAGCTGGATGCGCCCATCGCCGGTGGCATCCCCAGCGGCAGCGGTGCCGGCGTGCACAGCCCGCAAAGCCCCATTGCGCCCCTGAAGGAGCGCTCCGACGTGCTGCCCTGGTCCTTCCTGACCAACGTCAAGACCAAGGTCGAGAAGAACCGTGTGCTGCCGGTGTTCCCGCCCGAGATCCTGGCGCTGGACGGGAAACAGCAGCGC
>Ga0187844_10002261_pt1 | contig 13817 bp, 8 predicted proteins | sample SpaLakP09_SKY_50_FD_134517 | JGI IMG/M metagenome (GOLD analysis project Ga0187844, IMG submission 134517) | Oligotrophic lake water microbial communities from Sparkling Lake, Wisconsin, USA - SP09_SKY_50 | ecosystem: Environmental > Aquatic > Freshwater > Lake | place: USA: Sparkling Lake...
GGAGATGATAGGAGTGGAACTCGCCGATATTGCCCCCTTGCGTCCCGTCTCTGAAATCCTGAACGGCATGAAAGGGCGCCCCAGTTTTTCGGATAGACGTAAAGAGGAAGAAATATCTTTCGTATCCATACGCTGTTATCTGGATGATGTCCGCCCTGAACTGGGTGAGCTTGCGGCCGATACTGCAAGCCGTGAGCGCTATGAACGCGAGCGACCGCACTTTGTCACGCACCTCAAACTGCGTTTCGTCGCCATCAAGGGTGTCAATGCCGGTGCTTTGAAAGACCGGGCCGACACTTACACTATCGTCTTCATGCAGGACGTATCCGATATAGAAAACCAGGCTCAACAATTAAAACTGGCGTCCATGGGACGCCTGACGGCCAGTATTGCGCATGAGGTGCGCAACCCACTGTCATCAATTTCCTATGCCGCCTCTTTGCTCAATGAAGACCTTGATAGTCTGGGGCAGGACAGCAAGCAGGCAAGTCGCTTGCTGAAAATTGTTGATGACAATGTGGCGCGCCTGAATCAACTCATTGAAGATATTTTGAAGCTGTCACGCAAGGCTCAGTCGGATGTTTCGCCTTATTATGTCATGGATCTGATCACGGAAATGGTCAGAGACTTTGTCGAAACCCGAGGTTTAGCCACTGATCTGATCGTGGTAGTGACAGACAAGAATTTCATGATCGACTTTGATCCTAGCCACCTGCGTGAAGTAGTCTTGAATCTTTTGTCGAATGCGATACGTTATGCCAGCGGGCAAGCAGGTAGTATCAAATTGTTTGCCCAGGTCAATTCCAGCGGTCGCCAGGAATTGCATATACAAGATGATGGCCCGGCCATTCCTTATGATGTCCGTTCGCACTTATTTGAGCCTTTCTACACAACATCGCGCATGGGCACCGGTCTGGGCTTGTACATGGCCAGGGAATTGTGTTTGAATAACCGTGCCTTGCTTGATTATGAGTACAGGGTGGAAGAAGCCGGAGACGGCAAGGCCGAGCCTAGTGGACGTTTTGTAATTAATTTCTCTGGATATAGTGCATGAGTATGAATGAAGTTACGAGCTGTCCCCGTATCTTGGTAGTCGACGATGAGGCGCATCTGCGCGAATTGCTGGAAATTACGCTGATCAAGATGGGGCTGGATGTGGACAGTGCAGAGACCCTGGCTTTGGCGCGCAGCCATCTTGCCAGACATAGTTACGCGCTAGTGCTGACCGACATGCGCCTGCCTGATGGCTCTGGCATGGAGCTGGTACAAGAAATCAATGCCAACTATAAGAACACGCCGATTGCCGTGATTACCGCATTCGGTAGTGCCGACAATGCGGTAGTTGCCTTGAAGGCTGGTGCTTTCGATTATGTATCCAAACCGGTGGCCCTGGACCAGTTGCGCAAGTTGGTCAGGTCCGCCTTGCAAACCAGTGAGGTCCAGAAAGAGCAGCAGACAGCGCCGGAAAAACGGGCAGTCCCTGCCAATTCTTTCATGATAGGTCAGTCGCAAGGCATGCAGGAGGTCAGGGCGCAGATCAGTCGCCTGGCGCGCAGCATGGCACCGGTTATCATTACTGGTGAGTCTGGCAGTGGCAAGGAGTTGGCAGCCAGGGAAATTCATACCAGTAGTGCCAGAGCAGACAAACCCTTTATTGCCGTCAACTGTGGCGCGATTCCTGAAACGCTTATGGAAGCTGAATTCTTTGGCTATAGAAAGGGAGCGTTTACTGGCGCTGCTGATGACAGGGATGGTTTTTTTCAAGCGGCCAATGGCGGCACCTTGATGCTTGACGAGGTGGCTGACTTGCCCTTAGCCATGCAAGTCAAGCTGTTACGTGCCATACAGGAAAGACGGGTTCGCAAAGTGGGGGCTACCGTAGAAGAGGCGGTGGATGTACGTATCATCAGTGCCACACACCAAAACCTGGCCATCTGTGTAGAAGAGGGGCGCTTCCGGCAAGATTTGTATTACCGCCTGAATGTCATCGAATTGCATCTGCCACCTTTGCGTGAGCGGCTGGAAGATATCGTTGAGCTATCCCGCAATATCCTGAAAAAACTCACAGGCAGTGACATTGATATGTCAGTCGAGGCTATTGATGCATTAATCAGTTATGATTTTCCTGGTAATGTCCGTGAACTGGAAAACATACTTGAGCGTGCCATTGCCTTTGCCAATGATGGTTGTATAGAAGTAACCGACCTAGCCTTGCGTGGCACCAGAAAAATGCCGGAAATATTGGTTATGCCAGTAACCCCGGCAGAAATTCCCCCAGCCAGTGCCAGTATAGTGCACGAGTTGGCACATGTTGCCGAGATTGATGTATTTTCCGCACCGAGTTTGCCTTGCTCCCTGCCCGATTTTCTGGAAAACGTTGAACGCGAAATGATAAGACGTGCCTTGCATCAGACCAGGAATAACCGTACCCAGGCGGCAGAGTTGCTTGGCGTCAGTTTCCGACAGTTGCGTTATCAAATTCAGAAATTAAAAATTCAGGAATAAATCTTTTTACTGTCATTCGTGACCACCAGCACTTGAGCGTGGCTTGACCGTCAGGACAAGTTGCATGTCGTTTTCTTGCTCACGATTACTCATTGGTTTCTACATGATCATCTTCCTGATCCTGCTAAGCAGGAAGATGCATCTCACATCGCTCATGCATGTTAGTGCCCACTCGCGTCTGTGCTCGTGCTTTTCTGGGCTTTGCGAAAGTCAACACCTAAACGCCCTTTTAATGAAAAAAATAATTCAATTATTTAAATAAAAAGCGGTTGCATATGACTAGATGGGGCACTAGAATTAGGGCAAATAAAAAATAGCGCACTAGATGTAGTGGTTTCAAAGATTTACTTGTTTTCTTGCCTTGCTTCAATTTCCCCTCTTGTTTTGCAATTGTCTGGCGAATGATGTGAACAAAATAAACCGGATATCACGAATTTTCGTCCTGTCCGGTTAGCTACAGTATTGCGCGTATCCCGTTTAACCCCCTGACTGGCCGAGTTCTGTATCCATGAACTTTGCTGGCAAAAAATAACACCGCATCCGGAGGATCAATGCACTCTTCTAACGAAATATCCACTTTGTCCAAGCCAGAACTGGGCTCAGGCTTGCATGCCGCAGCCACACCTGCTGCCGCCAGCCTGAACAGTTATAGCGAATACCGCATCATTCGCCGTAATGGTTCCGTGGTTGGCTTTGAGCCATCCAAGATCGCCATCGCCATGACCAAGGCATTCCTGGCGGTGAACGGTGGACATGGTGCAGAGTCTGCCCGGATACGCGAGTTGGTTGAACAACTGACAGCCAGCGTGGTTGCTGCCTTGCTGCGTCGACAGCCTGCCGGTGGTACTTTCCATATAGAAGATGTGCAAGACCAGGTTGAGCTGGCGCTGATGCGCTCGGGCGAACATGATGTCGCCCGTTCTTATGTCCTGTACCGCGCCAAACGAATGGAAGAGCGTCGCCGCGTCAACGATGCGCCTGGCCATGTAGAAGCCGCCGCACCACAATTACATGTGATTGTTGATGGACAGCCTCGTCCGCTGGACGTGGCAGAAGTACGCAAGATGATTGCCGCTGCCTGCCTGGGTCTCGACAAACTGGCGGATCCAGATGCGATTCTGGCCGAGACTTTGAAAAACCTGTACGACGGTGTACCGGTAGAAGAATTGTATAAATCCGCCATCCTGGCCGCCCGCGCGCTGATGGAAAAAGAACCTGCCTACAGCCAGGTCACTGCACGTCTGCTGTTACATACAGTCCGTAAAGAAGTGTTTGGTAAAGAAGTGGCGCAACAGGATGCGGCTGCAGAATATCTTGAATACTTCCCAAAATTTATCAAGAAAGGTATCGAAGCCGATTTGCTCGATGCCAAACTGGGTCAGTTTGATTTGAAAAAACTGGCGAATGCCCTGGTTGCTGACCGTGATCTGCAATTTGGTTACATTGGTCTGCAAACTCTGTATGACCGATACTTCCTGCACGTACGTGGTACCCGAATAGAAATGCCTCAGGCTTTCTATATGCGTGTAGCGATGGGCCTGTCCCTGAACGAAATCGATCGCGAAACCCGCGCAATAGAATTTTACAATCTCTTGTCCAGCTTTGACTTCATGAGTTCGACACCGACCCTGTTCAATTCCGGCACCCAGCGTTCACAACTGTCTTCTTGCTACCTGACGACAGTTGCCGATGATCTCGATGGCATCTACGAAGCCATCAAGGAAAACGCACTGCTGGCAAAATATGCAGGTGGTCTGGGCAATGACTGGACGCCAGTACGCTCGCTCGGCGCGCACATTAAAGGCACGAACGGTAAATCCCAGGGTGTTGTACCTTTCCTGAAAGTCGTCAACGATACGGCGGTGGCTGTTAACCAGGGTGGTAAACGCAAGGGTGCAGTGTGTGCCTATCTGGAAACCTGGCACATGGATATCGAAGAGTTTCTCGATCTGCGCAAGAACACAGGCGATGACCGCCGCCGTACTCACGACATGAATACCTCGAACTGGATTCCTGACCTGTTCATGAAGCGTGTCATGGAAAAAGGCGACTGGACCTTGTTCTCCCCATCCGATGTACCAGACCTGCATGACAAATTTGGTAAGGCTTTTGAAGTGGCTTATGTCGCTTATGAAGCAAAGGCAGCCAATGGCGAACTGACGCTGTCCAAGAAAATCCCGGCACTGGACTTGTGGCGCAAGATGCTGTCCATGCTGTTTGAAACTGGCCATCCATGGATTACCTTCAAAGATCCTTGCAATATCCGCTCGCCACAACAGCACGTCGGTGTGGTCCACAGCTCCAACTTGTGTACAGAAATCACTCTGAACACCAACGATAGCGAGATCGCTGTATGTAATCTCGGTTCAGTCAACCTGCCTGCCCACATGAAAGACGGCAAGCTGGATCACATTAAATTACAAAAAACTGTGCGTACAGCGATGCGTATGCTGGATAACGTCATCGACATCAACTACTATGCAGTGAAGAAGGCACGCGATTCCAATTTGCGCCACCGTCCTGTCGGTATGGGTATCATGGGTTTCCAGGATTGCCTGCACATGATGCGCATCCCTTATGCATCGATGGATGCCGTACAGTTCGCTGATACTTCCATGGAAGCCGTTTGCTATTACGCATATTGGGCATCGACTGAACTGGCTGAGGAGCGTGGCCGTTACAGTTCTTATCCTGGCTCTTTGTGGGACCGTGGCATCCTGCCGCAAGACTCCCTGAAGATGCTGGCCGAAGAACGCGGCGGTTATCTGGAAGCTGACTTTTCGGAAACCATGGACTGGTACCCACTGCGTGACCGCATCAAGAAATTTGGCATGCGCAATTCCAATTGCGTGGCGATTGCGCCGACTGCAACAATTTCTAACATTATTGGTGTAGCTGCCTGTATCGAGCCGACTTACCAAAACCTGTATGTGAAGTCGAATTTGTCCGGTGAATTTACCGAGATCAATGAACATCTGGTGCGCGATCTGAAAGACCGCGGCATGTGGGATGAAGTCATGATCTCTGACCTGAAGTACTTTGATGGCAGCCTGGCCCGCATTGATCGCATCCCGGAAGATCTGCGTGCCCTGTATGCAACTGCATTTGAAATCAGCCCCTCCTGGCTGGTCGAGGCGGCTGCGCGTCGTCAAAAATGGATAGACCAGGCACAGTCCCTGAATATCTATATGGCAGGCGCATCTGGCAAGAAACTGGATGAGACTTACAAGCTGGCATGGTTGCGTGGTTTGAAAACCACCTACTACTTGCGTACCATAGGTGCAACGCACACTGAAAAATCCACCAGCAAAACAGGTGCATTGAATGCGGTTGGAGTGGATGGTAGTGGTGGTGGCTATGTCGCAGCACCAGCTCAGGAAACCGATGGCCCGGCCTGTATGTTGCGTCCAGGTGATGCCGGTTTTGAAGAGTGCGAAGCTTGCCAATAAGTGGCAAGAGATTGCGGGAAGAAGCCTTGCTTCTTCCCTTGAAGAACAAGCTGTTACAAAAAGTAAGGAAATAGATAATGTTATCTTGGGATGATGAAGTCCAGCCGGCAGCTCCGGCGAGCGCGGCAACGCCAGCACCACGTCAGGTAAGCGGCATGGATTTGCAGCCACGTTTGCAAACACAGGAAGTCGCTCTCAATCCAGCGCTGGTCAACAAGCCGGTCGCAATCATCGAAGAAAATGTGACGCGCCGTGTAAATGCTGCTGACAAGCGCATTATCAATGGCACCACCGACGTGAATCAGTTGGTCCCCTTCAAATACAAATGGGCCTGGGATAAATATCTGGCAGGTTGCGCTAATCACTGGATGCCGCAAGAGATCAATATGCAGCGTGACATTGAACTTTGGAAAGACCCAAATGGTCTGACCGAAGATGAGCGTCGACTGGTGAAGCGTAATCTCGGTTTCTTTGTCACCGCTGATTCCCTGGCGGCCAACAATATCGTGCTCGGCACTTACCGCCATATCACGGCACCGGAATGCCGCCAGTATTTGTTGCGTCAGGCATTTGAAGAAGCGATTCATACTCACGCTTATCAATACATCGTTGAATCGCTGGGTCTGGATGAAGCAGAAATCTTCAATGCCTACAATGAAGTTGATTCCATTCGCGACAAGGATCAGTTCCTGATTCCTTTCATCGACGTGTTAACTGATCCTGCATTCAAGACTGGCACCACCGAGGCAGATCAGACTTTGCTCAAGTCCCTGATCGTATTTGCCTGCCTGATGGAAGGTCTGTTCTTCTATGTTGGCTTCACACAAATTCTGGCGCTTGGTCGTCAAAATAAAATGATGGGCGCGGCAGAACAATATCAATACATCTTGCGCGACGAATCGATGCATTGCAATTTCGGGATCGATTTAATCAATACAATTAAGATGGAAAATCCGCATTTGTGGACGCCAGCATTTCGTGATGAAATTAAATCGTTGTTTTTGCGTGCTGTGGAGTTGGAATATCGTTACGCAGAGGATACAATGCCGCGTGGAGTGCTCGGTTTGAATGCGCCAATGTTCAAGGGTTATTTACGCTTCATTGCAAATCGCCGCGCACAACAAATTGGTCTCGAAACGCTGTTCCCTCAGGAAGAAAATCCTTTCCCTTGGATGAGTGAAATGATAGACCTGAAAAAAGAGCGCAACTTTTTTGAGACACGTGTAATTGAGTATCAAACTGGCGGAGCCCTCAACTGGGAATAATTGCTGAACAAGCGATCGCCAAAATCCGGGTCAGGGATTTCTGATCAAGTAGTGCGAGCATGTGATTGAAGTTTTGATGTGATGTTGAATTTGGGTTTGCAAGACCCCAGATAGGAAATGCAAACACCGCAAATCATCAAATCAGGAAACGCCGCAAGCTGTCAGTGTCCCCCCCGGGATTGCTCATGATTTGCACAAGATGTAAAACGCGAGAGGCCTCACCAAACTGAATGGACAGTCATAGACAACATTGTTTTGAACTGTTAGTGCCGCAATACCTGGCTACACTGGGTATTGTGGCTATTGGTCTTTGTATTTCGCAAAAGGATACCGGCGTCTGCTTTAATGCGGGCGTTTTTGGGTTTGCCGCCAGGCGAGGAGCCGGCATTAAGTAACATTAAGCAAACCATGATGGCTGAAGTGCCCCATCAATAGAGGGGATGGAGCAGTTCGGCCGGTGCAGAATTCATTAGCGCAAACAGCGATCATGTTTGTGCCGATGAATAATCCGCTTGAATGGATCGAGCGGATTTAATTTTTATCTGATTTTTTTCCATCTCAATCGAAGGAGAAACAAAATGGCAACAGCACCACAACCGTCCCCGGACGAACCAGTAGCAGCCAAGAAGCCTGCTGCAAAAAAAGCCGCAGCTAAACCAGCAGCAGCGAAAAAAGTAGCGGCCAAGCCAGCAGCAAAAGCTGCAGCTAAGCCAGCAGCTAAAGCAACTAAGGCAGCAGCTAAACCAGCGGCAGCAAAAAAAGCAGCGGCCAAGCCAGCAGCAAAAGCTGCAGTTAAGCCAGCAGCTAAAGCAACTAAGGCAGCAGCTAAACCAGCAGCAGCTAAAAAAGCAGCAGCCAAGCCAGCAGCTAAGGCAACCAAGGCAGCAGCCAAACCAGCCGTAGCTAAAAAAGCAGCAGCCAAGCCAGCAGCGAAAGCAACCAAGGCAGCTGCTAAACCAGCAGCCAAGGCAGCTAAACCAGTAGCTAAAAAAGCAGCCGCTAAGCCAGCAGCGAAAGCAACCAAGGCAGCAGCTAAGCCAGCAGCTAAAGCAGCCAAGGCAGCTAAACCAGTAGCTAAAAAAGCAGCAGCTAAGCCAGCAGCGAAAGCAACCAAGGCAGCTGCTAAGCCAGCAGCGAAAGCTACTAAGGCAGCAGCCAAACCAGCAGCAGCTAAAAAAGCAGCCGCTAAGCCAGTAGCGAAAAAAGCAGCAGCTAAAGCAGTAGCCAAGCCAGCGGCTAAAGCAACTAAGGCAGCAGCTAAACCAGCAGCAAAAGCTGCCGCCAAGCCTGCTAAAGCAGCTAAGCCAGCAGCAGTTAAAGCGGCAAAACCAGCAGCGAAGCCAGCTGCCAAACCTGCAGCAGCCAAAGCCGCTAAGCCAGCAGCAGCAAAGCCAGCAGCAAAAAAAGCCGCGGCTAAGCCAGCCGCAAAAAAGGCCGCTCCAGCAAAACCAGCGACACCTGATGCAAAAACCGTTGTTAGTCCAAATGCAGCATGGCCTTTCCCAACTGGTAATCGCCCAGCGTAATCCTTGATATGCTTGGTGGCCTGGTTTTATTCAGGCACAATACCCACTGTTTGATTCGTCATGCAGTGGGTTTTTTTTAAGGGTTTGTCGTGTTACTTAATAATTTAATTTATGTTATCAAAGCTGTCACGGGAATATTTGCTGGCTTTCTGTTGCTACGTTTCTGGATGCAGGCGCAGCGAATTCGGCCTCCTGCAGCGCTGGCGCAAGCAATTTTCAAATTGACAGATTGGCTGGTGCATCCTATTCGGCGCATCATTCCCGGTTTTGCCGGTTACGATTGGGCGACTCTGCTCGCTGCCATACTGGTTGCCTTGGTTGCAGCAGGCTTTATCGTCTGGATGATTTCCCCCGTATTCTTGATCGAACAGGTTTTCATAATCGCCGGCATCACGTTGGCGCAATGGGTAATTTATGAGATTATGGCCTTGCTGTTGCTGGAGGTATTGTTTAGCTGGGTAAACCCCAGTGCGCCTTTCGCTCCTTTTGTCCGGGCTTTGAACGAGCCTTTCCTGAAACCAGTGAGGAAGCTGATCCCTGCCATCGGTGGCCTGGATTTTTCTCCCATGATTATTTTGATATTGTTGCAGGTGTTGATTAATTCTATCGGGTAAGTTCCAAAGCTTTACTCAGCACAGGGTATGCTGGCAGTTGATTGCCGTATCACCAGTTGTGACTTCAACATTTCTCGCCTTAATGGCGCTTCCGGGTCAACAATGCGGTTGACCAGTATTTGTGCCGTGAGGTTGCCTATGGCTTGCTTGGGCTGCGCTATTGTCGTCAATGGTGGGGTGCTGAACGAGGCCAGGGCAATATCATCGTAACCGATGACAGACAAGGCTTCCGGTATCTTGATGCCGGCTTCATTGGCTGCCCTGATGCCGCCTATCGCCATCAAATCATTGCTGGCAAAAATAGCTGTGGGTCGCTGTGGCAGCGCCAGCAATTGCTGGAAGGCGTTAAAACCGCCCTGACTGGTAAAGTCAGCATGCAACAGATATGCGCTGTTGAATTCAAGTCCGGCTTCTTGCAAGGCACGGCGATAGCCGGTGACGCGATCACCGCTGGGTAGCAGTATGTCGGGTCCGGCAACGCAGGCAATGCGCTTGTGACCCAGTCCTATTAAGTAGCGGGTCGCTTCGTAGCCACCCTGTTCATGGTCAGCTTCGATAAAGTCGGCCACTACACCCGACACTTCACGATCCACCAGCACCTTGGGTATGCCTTCGTCAGCCAGCAATTGCGTCAGTTCTTCATCTGATCCCGACGATACCAGGATCAGTCCATCAATACGTTTCTCCATCAGCACCCGGATATAAGCTGCTTGCTTTTTCGGATCATCATAGGAATTGCACAGAATGATGTTATAGCCCAGCTTAAATGAAGCGTCTTCTATGCCCTGTATGATTTCTGCAAAATAGGGATTGGAGTTATTCGGTATCATCATGCCCAGGGTATGGGTGCGATCGTTTTTGAGACTGCGGGCAACAGCGCTTGGGATGTAGCGCAATTCCTGGATCACGGCCAGCACACGTTCACGTGCATCTTCACTGACGACACGGGTATTATTGATGACGTGAGAAACCGTGGTTGTTGAAACCCTGGCTTTCACTGCGACTTGCTTCATTGTTGCCATAAGATTCCTGCCTTTCTGTGCCAAGATTATGACGCAGGATGAGGTTCATGGCGCATATTTTCTGCAATAACTATGTACTAATCATATAGAGAGATTTCTGATGAACGATCTTGTCATTCGCAATGCCAGTTTGCCAGATGGTCGCAAGGGTATCGATATCGCTATCCAGGATGGCCGCATAGTCGCGCTTGATATGGCTTTGCCCGTCAGCGCGGCAGAAGAAATCCATGCCAATGGCAACCTGGTGACGCCACCATTTGTTGATGCCCATTTCCACATGGATGCCGTGCTCAGTTACGGTTTGCCACGTGTTAACCAGTCTGGCACTTTATTGGAAGGCATAGCCTTGTGGGGGGAGCTTAAGCCTATGCTGACGCAAGAAGCGCTGGTCGAGCGGGCCATGCGTTATTGCGACTGGGCAGTGGGGCGGGGTTTGCTGGCGGTGCGTTCGCATGTGGACATTTGCGACGACCGTTTGCTGGCCGTAGAAGCCTTGCTGGAAGTAAAACGCCGGGTTGCATCTTATCTGGATTTGCAACTGGTGGCCTTTCCGCAAGATGGTATCTTACGTAGCACTACGGCCATGGATAATCTCAAGCGTTCCATCGCCATGGGGGTGGATGTGGTCGGCGGCATACCGCATTTTGAACGCACTATGGCCGACGGTGCCGAATCGGTACGCCTGCTATGCGAGTTCGCTGCTGAAAAAGGATTGCGGGTCGACATGCATTGCGATGAATCGGATGACCCCTTGTCACGCCATATAGAAACCCTGGCTTATCACACGCATAGGCTGGGCATGCAGGGGCGGGTAGCTGGTTCGCACCTGACCTCCATGCATTCCATGGATAATTACTATGTCAGTAAATTATTGCCTCTGATACGTGAAGCCGGTGTGGCAGCCATTGCCAATCCCCTGATTAATATCACCCTGCAAGGCCGTCACGACACTTACCCCAAACGCCGTGGCATGACGCGCGTGCCTGAGATGCTGGCCGCTGGCATAGAAGTCGCCTTCGGCCATGACTGCGTGATGGATCCCTGGTATAGCCTGGGTTCTGGCGACATGCTCGAAGTCGCACAAATGGGTCTGCACGTGGCGCAGATGACAGGGCAGGAAGCGATGCGTCAGTGCTTCCAGGCGGTGACGGCGGCACCCGCACGCATATTAGGCCTGGAGGGATATGGTCTGGAAGTCGGTTGCAATGCCGATCTGGTGATACTCGATGCCAGCGACCCAGTGGAGGCAATACGCTTGCGCGCCACCCGCACCCACGTGCTGCGCCGCGGTAAAGTCATCAGCCAGACGCCGGTACCACATGCGAATTTGAATTTGCCAGGCAGGCCAGGGCAGGTGGATTTTAGATCGAAAAACTGAAGCTGCTAATATATAAGAGAGCTTGATTCTCAAGCTCTCTTATAGTCTCTGATAGTCAGGGGATCAGAGTTGTGCGAAAGCTTTTTCAGCCGCAGCAATCGTATCAGCAATGATGGCATCATCATGTTGCGCAGAAACGAAGCCTGCTTCAAAAGCAGATGGTGCCAGGTAAACGCCCTGGTCCAGCATCAGGTGGAAGAAGCGGTTGAATCTTTCCTTGTCGCTGGCCATCATGGCGGCATAAGAACCTGGTATTTCATTGGCAAAATACAGACCAAACATGCCACCGACGGCATCCGCGCAAAAGCTGACGTTGGCAGCTTTTGCAGCAGCAGTCAGTCCATCCACCAGCTTGCGGGTTTGCGCTGTCAGGTTTTCATAGAAGCCTGCCCGCTGGATAATTTTTAGGGTAGTCATGCCCGCTGCCACCGCAACGGGGTTGCCTGACAAAGTGCCAGCCTGATACACGCCACCCAAGGGTGCCATGTGCGCCATCAAATCAGCGCGGCCACCAAAGGCGGCTACCGGCAAACCACCACCGATGACCTTGCCAAGACAAGTCAGGTCAGCCTGCACACCATACAATGCCTGCGCACCATGCAGGCCCACGCGGAAGCCGCACATCACTTCATCAAAAATCAAAACGCTGCCATGTGCAGTACACAGCTTGCGCATGGTATTGATGAATTCTTGCGTGGCGCGTATCAGGTTCATATTGCCAGCGACTGGTTCAACGATCACGCAGGCGATCTGGTCACCGATGGACTTGAAGACTTCTTCCAACTGTTCGCAATTATTATAGTCAAGCACCAGGGTGTGTTTGCTGAAGTCTTCCGGTACGCCGGCAGAAGTCGGGTTGCCAAATGTGAGCAAGCCACTGCCAGCCTTGACCAGTAAGGAATCTGCGTGGCCGTGATAGCAACCTTCAAACTTGATGATCTTGTCGCGTTTAGTGGCACCACGCGCCAGGCGCAGGGCGCTCATGGTGGCTTCTGTGCCACTGGACACCAGGCGCACCTGTTCTATGCTGGGCACGAGTTTGCAGATTTCTTCTGCCATTTCGATTTCGCCTTCGGTCGGTGCACCAAAGCTCAGGCCGCGGGCGGCAGCTTCCTGTACTGCGCTGATGACTTCTGGATGGGCATGGCCAACGATGGCCGGGCCCCATGAACCTATGTAATCGATATAGCGCTTGTCTTCTGCATCCCAAAAATAAGGGCCGGCTGCGCGCGTGATGAAGCGCGGCGTGCCACCGACGGAGCGGAAGGCGCGCACAGGAGAGTTCACACCACCAGGCGTGGTCTTTTGGGCGCGGGCAAACAGGATGTCGTTTTTATCGGTCATAATGGAGCTTAAGTAAGTGATGATGCGAATGCGGTGTGGATAGGTGGCTACAGTGTGGTTTGTTCGGTTTCTCGGGCCCAGAAATAACGGTCTGGTATTAATCTGCCCATGCCCAGCCTTTGTGAATGGCTCAAGGCGGCATGGGTAAATTCCTGGGCTTCAAGCACGGCTTCGGGGATTTCCAGGCCGTTAGCCAGCAGAGCGGCAATCGCAGCAGACAAAGTAGAGCCAGCCCCGGCATGCGAACCAGGCAAGCGCTGCCAGGCATCACGCCGGACTGCTCCAGACTCATTATATAAAGTGTTAACTACTTCACCGGTTTCACCCGCTGTGCCTGTGACTAATATATACTCGCAGCCGGATTCGATGAGTGTCATGACATCGTCAGCCAGATCTTCTGTTTGAACATTGGCGTCGGCACGGGTTTCAGTTTCTGTGTCGCTACTGTCTTTCCAGGTTTCTGCCAGGCGTGACAGTTCTACCGCAGAGATCATCAGCAGGTTGGCCTGGGGTATCAGTAATTCACGAATTGCCAGTACCAGATCCTCAGCCTCCGGCCCCTGCTCTGCCAGGGCGGCGTTGAAGGGATCCAGTACCAGGGGCAATTCGGGATAGTCTGAGACAATTTCGGCGATGACGGTGACATTTTCGACGCTGCCGACCTGACCGATCTTAAAGGCCAGTACTTGCATGTCTTCCAGCACGGTGCGTGCC
>Ga0187844_10002263_pt1 | contig 13797 bp, 7 predicted proteins | sample SpaLakP09_SKY_50_FD_134517 | JGI IMG/M metagenome (GOLD analysis project Ga0187844, IMG submission 134517) | Oligotrophic lake water microbial communities from Sparkling Lake, Wisconsin, USA - SP09_SKY_50 | ecosystem: Environmental > Aquatic > Freshwater > Lake | place: USA: Sparkling Lake...
CGGCCTGGGCCGGGGTCTCGGCGACCCCGTGGTTGATCAGTTCAAGGATGGCGTTCCAGTCACTGACCACCAGGCCCTCATAGCCCCAGTGCTCGCGCAGTTGCCCGCGGACCAGGGCCTGGTTGGCGGTGGTCGGCACGCCGGCAATGTCATTGAAGGCGGTCATGAAGCTGCCTGCGCCGGCCAGGGCGGCGGCCCGGAAGGGCGGCATGTAGACCTCCTGCAGGGTCCGGTCTGAGACGTCGGCGCTGTCATAGTCCCGCCCGCCGTTGGCCGCGCCATAGGCCCCGAAGTGCTTGGCGCAGGCCAGGACCGTGTCTTTGCCCGAGAGATCTTCCGTCTGCAGGCCCAGGATCTGGGCCTCGGCCATGCGCGAGCCGAGATACGGATCCTCGCCCGCTCCCTCGACAATGCGACCCCAGCGGGGGTCGCGGGCGATGTCGACCATCGGCGTGAAGGTCCAGTGCAGGCCGCTGACCGAGGTCTCAATGGCGGCAATCCGCGAGCAGGCGCGGACGATCTCAGGGTCAAAGGTCGCCGCCATGCCGAGCGGAACCGGAAAGATGGTGCGGAAGCCGTGGATCACGTCGATGCCGAACAGCAGCGGGATCTTCAGCCGGCTCTCCTCAACGGCCACCCGTTGCAGGTCGCGCAGGAAGTCGGCCCCGGCCACATGGAGGTACGAGCCGACCGCGCCCTTGCGGACAAGGTCGAGTTGCGCCGCGTCGATCTTGGAATTGAGCGCCTTCTGGCGACCGCCGGGAACCTGGTTCAGCTGGCCGATCTTCTCGTCCAGGGTCATCTGGCCGATCAGATGCCGGATCCGGGCGGCATGATCCGTGCGCACGGCCCGGGCCCGGGTGGGCGACGCCAGGGCCAGGGCTGCGGCACCCGCCAGCAGGGCGCGGCGGGCGGCGTTGACAGCGTAACGCGCGGAGGTTCGCGAGGTCATTCCTGGTCTCCCTTGCGGGGCACCTGACCTGTGGCCGGACCCTCTCTGGTACGTCTCGTCACCGGCGACTAAGCGGCGACGAGACTTGCACCCTACAGGAGTTCAGATAGTTGACAACGCTGTCAAGTCGGCAACCCTAGCGGGCGGCGGTGATCGACTTGATGATCGTCTGCACCGGGACCTTGTCGCCGATGTTCCAGACCAGCCGCAGCAGGTCGATGGTGCGCTCGGCGGCCTCGTCCAGCTTCCAGTCGCAGCCGTTGAAACGGCAGTCGCTGAAGCCGGGCAGGGCTCCGCCGGCATAGATCAGCTTGCAGTCCTGGAAGTCGCAGTCGGCATACTGCTCGCCGTCCACCACGAGGGTCTCGTGGCTGTAGGAGGTCGATACGGTCATGCGCGGGCTTTCACTGGCTGTCGCCGGGCTTGGCGTCGGGATCGACGTCAGGCGTCTGGGTCGCGGTACGCTTGGCGGCGGCCTTCTCAGCGGCCTTGATGGCCTTCTGACGGTCGCGTTCCATGCGTTCGAAATTGTAGTTGGGCTTGCGCGCCATGGCGGAGCTCTCCGGGCGGGTGGACGTGGGGAGGGCTAGCCGCGGGCCTTGCGGGCGGCGTAGCGGCTGTCGCGCTTGGCCTTGGCTTCGGCGGCCGACAGAGCCTTGCGTTCCTTGATGGCGCCGCGCTTGGCGCTGAGCGTATTGGCGGCTTCGTCGTCGAGGATCTGCTGGGCGGCTGCGGCGGCGTCGGCAACGGCCTGGCGGGCGGCCGCGCGGGCCTCTGAGCGCTCGGCGCGCACCTTGGCCAGTTCTTCGGCCCGGACGGTCTCGCGGGTCTCGAACAGCGGATCGGCGACAGCGGCCTTGGGCTTGAACTTGGCCAGCAGCGCCTTCTTGGCATCTGCGGCGGTCTGGAGTCGGGTGGCGAAGGTGGTGCGGGTGGTTTCGTTCATGGAGCCTTCAACGTCGAGGGGAGAACCCCGCGTGTCGTCGAGGTTGGGAAAGTCTGATCGGGCAGCCAGGCTGGTGACAGGGGCGGATGCCGCCCCTGTCACCGAGTGGCTTAGACAGCTTGGAGCTGGCCGGCCGACATCTTGCCGCTGCGCTGGTCGCGCTCGAGTTCGAAGGACAGCTTCTGGCCTTCGTTCAGCGAGCCCAGGGTCGAGCGTTCAACGGCCGAGATGTGCACGAACACGTCTGCGCCGCCGTCATCAGGCTGAATGAAGCCAAAGCCCTTGGTGGCGTTGAACCACTTCACTGTACCGGTCGTCATGAGAGTCACCTTTCGGGTGATAGATCCGCGCGCGACTTCGAGCGAAGCCGCGTGATCAAATTTTCGGAGAGGATCGTGATGGGCTCGAAGCTCGATCCTTAAGAACAAGCGTGGAGAGCAATCGAACCAAATCGATATTTAATACGAAGACCCTATGCGAAATCTCATTCGCGCGCAACGGGAATAAAAAGAATGACTCGGATTGGCCGTGCGGTACGGCAGATTTCGTCAATAAATTAAGCAGCGCCCGGTCAGAAAAACTTGCTCGCGCACAGTTTTCAGCCGGCCGGTTTTTCCGGGTTTGTCCGGGCCCGGTTGAGCATCGAACGGGCCTGATCGGGCGCAACCTGGTCGAACAGCAGGGCCAGGTGGCTGTCGCGCGCATGGTCATTGTGCAGGTCCCAGGCCAGGGACACCGGCAGCCGCAGGCGTGAGCCGCCGTCCAGCCTGACGACCAGAACCCGCCAGCTGAACCCGTCGCCGGCCTCGCCCAGGGGCTCGCGGAACTCCAGCGGGGCGGGATCGCGCAGGTGAAAGTGGCGCTCGGGATGGGCATCGAACCAGGCCTGGTCGGCGAGGGCGGTCGGATCCTGGGCCGGGGCGACGACCTTGCCGGTAAGATTGCGGACCATGCGGGGCTCCTGGGTTCGGCGGCTGCATAGCAGCTTGGCCTGATCTTGCCACGCGCGTTGCCGTCGGCTCCGGCTCACCGAACGCTTTGGCCTCTCGCTTGCCGGGCGCTGGAAATGCTAGTCGAAGGGCAGGGCGGCCTCGCCGGGGGATGGTGATGCCGCCGCGCTCCTGCAGTCATCCCGCCGGAAACTTGATCCCATGATCGTTTCGTCGACGACGGACTTCCGAGAGGCCGCCCGGCGCCGGCTGCCGCGCTTCCTGTTCGACTATATCGACGGCGGCGCCTATGCCGAGCGGACCCTGGCTCGGAATGTCTCGGATCTCGCCGACCTCTCCCTGCGCCAGCGCGTGCTGAAGGACGTCTCGCAGGTCTCGACCCGCACGACGCTGTTCGGCGTCGAGCAGTCTATGCCGGTGGCCCTGGCTCCGGTCGGCCTGACCGGCATGTATGCCCGGCGGGGCGAGGTGCAGGCGGCCAGGGCCGCCGCCGCCAAGGGCGTGCCCTTCTGCCTGTCGACGGTGTCGGTCTGCGATGTCGACGAGGTCAGCCGGGCCAGTCCCGCCCCGATCTGGTTCCAGCTCTATGTGCTGCGCGACCGGGGCTTCATGCGCGACCTGCTGGTGCGGGCGAAGGATGCCGGGGCGACGGCCCTGGTCTTCACCGTCGACATGCCGGTGCCCGGCGCCCGCTATCGCGACGCCCATTCCGGCATGAGCGGCCCCCATGCGGGGGCGCGGCGGATCCTGCAGGCGGTCGGCAAGCCCACCTGGGCCTGGGACGTCGGGGTCATGGGCCGGCCCCATACCCTGGGCAATGTCGCGCCGGTGCTGGGCGAGAACTCGGGGCTTGAGGACTTCATGGGCTGGCTCGGGGCCAATTTCGATCCGTCCATCCAGTGGAAGGATCTCGAATGGATCCGTGAGCTGTGGAAGGGTCCACTGATCATCAAGGGCGTGCTGGATCCGGACGACGCCCGGGCGGCTGCCGATATCGGGGCCGACGGGATCGTGGTCTCCAACCACGGCGGGCGACAGCTGGACGGCGTGCTGTCCAGCGCCCGGGCCCTGCCGGCCATCGCCGAGGCCGTCGGCGACCGCCTGACGGTGCTGGCCGACAGCGGGGTGCGCTCGGGGCTCGATGTGGTGCGGATGCTGGCCCTGGGGGCGAGGGGCGTGCTGCTGGGCCGGGCCTTCGTCTATGCCCTGGCCGCGCGGGGCGGGCCGGGGGTCTCCCAGCTTCTGGACCTGATCGAGAAGGAAATGCGCGTCGCCATGGCCCTGACCGGCGTTACGTCCGTCGACCAGATCAACCGCTCGATCCTGGCCTGACTTGCGGCGGCGGCCTTTCGGCTTCACCCTGATACCGGTGTCAAAGTCAGGAAGCCGCCATGCCGGATCCCCGTTTCCTTCCGCGTCGTGAGCTGTTGCTGGGCGCCGGTGCGCTCGGCCTGGCGACGGCCGCGCCTGCTGGGGCGATGATCCGGCCGCCCCGGGGGCAGACGGTCTGGACCTTCGACCGCCTCGACCGGATCGGCGGGCTGCCCGTAAAGGTCGAGGGGCAGCCGACGCTGATCAGCGGTCCCGGCGGGCGGGCGGTGCTGTTCGACGGTATCGACGATGCCCTGTTCATCGACAGCCATCCGCTGGCGGGAGCAGGGACCTTCACCTTCGAAGCCGTATTCCGGCCGGACGGCGGGCCGTTCGAGCAGCGCTGGTTCCATCTGGCCGAGAGCGATCCGCCGGCGGTTCCGGGCGCGCCGCCCCCGAGCCCGTCGGTGACGCGCTTCCTGTTCGAGATCCGGGTGGTTGAGGGCGGCTGGTATCTCGACGCCTTCGTGCGCGGCCCCGGCTACAACAAGCCGCTGATGGCCCCGGACAAGCTGCACCCTCTGGGGGTCTGGGCGCATGTGGCCCAGACCTATGACGGCCAGACCTATCGCAGTTTCGTCAACGGCGAGCTGCAGGCGCAGGCCCCCATCGCCTTCACCGCCCAGGGGCCCGGGCGAGCCTCGATCGGGGTGCGGATGAACCGGGTCAACTACTTCAGGGGCGCCGTTCGCGAGGCACGCTTTACGCCCCGGGCCCTCGCACCGGAAGCCTTCACCATGCCCCGCGGTCTGAAGGCGGGGTGAGGTGCGCGGCACCGGACGGGTCCGGTGCCGCACGCCTCGCCCTCGCTATGCAATCACAAAATCGTTCAGGGTCAGGGCCGGTGTGCCGGTCAGGACCGCGATCTGCACCCGGTCGCCCGGATCATTGCCCGTCGCGTCGAAGTACAGGCTGCCCGTGGCCGTGTCGTAGAGCATGGTCGGCCGTCCGTCCGACGCCGCCGGGGCGATGCCCGAGGCGAAGCCGAGGTCGGCCAGGCTGACGACGCCGAACTGGGTGGCTCGCAGTTCGATGTGATCGACACCGATCTGGAAGTCGGTGATCTGGTCGATCCCCAGGCCCGGCGCGTCGAAGTAGAACAGGTCGGCGCCGCCGTTGCCGGTCAGGACGTCATTGCCGCCCATGCCCGCCAGTCGGTCTGCGCCCGCCGCGCCGGTCAGGGTATCGTTGCCGCCCGCCCCGAACAGCGACGTACCGGTGGCGTTGGCAAAGCCCTCGAAGGTCCCGGGGCCGTAGTAGATCAGCCCTTCGACATTGTCGGCCGCCGTGGCGGTGGACAGCCTGGTCAGGATACGGTCGGCACCGCCGCCCACGGCCTCGTTGATCACGTCCGAGGCCGAGTCGATGAAGTAGACATCGTCGCCCAGTCCGCCGGTCAGGGTGTCTGCCCCGACCCCGCCGTCCAGGGTGTCATTGCCTGCTCCGCCGGTGATCTGGTTGTTGAGGGCGTTGCCGAAGCCCTTGAAGTTGCCGATCCCGACGAACTGCAGGTGCTCCAGATTGGCTGACAGGGCGGTCATGGCGGCGGTGCTGAGCACCGTGTCGATGCCCTGGCCGATCTGTTCGACGGTCTGGTCGCCGGCGGTGTCGACCCTGTAGGTATCGTCGCCCAGGCCGCCCACCAGCACGTCGGTGCCGCCTGCGCCGTCCAGGGTGTCATTGCCCGCGCCGCCGGTGATGACATTGGTCGAGGCGTTGCCGGTGCCGGAGAAGTTGCCGACCCCGATGAAGGTCAGAAGTTCGACCTCGGCCCCCAGTATGTAGCTGTTGGTCTTGGCCCGCACCCCGTCATAGCCACCGCCGACGGCCTCGGTGACGACGTCGCCGGCATCATCGACGATATAGGTGTCGTTGCCGCCGCCGCCGATCATGGTGTCGGCACCGGCCCCGCCGTCCAGCAGGTTGATGCCGCCGTTGCCGATCAGCTGCTGGGCGAAGCCGTTGCCGGTCAGGTTGACCGGACCCACGGCATTGGCGGCGGTCAGGACCTCGATCGCCGCGCCGCCTGTCAGGGTATAGGACACCGAGCTTTCGACCGTGTCGGTGCCTTCGCCGACCAGTTCCACCACCACGTCGCCGCGATTGTGGACCCTGATCAGGTCATCGCCCAGGCCGCCGGCCATGGTGTCATTGCCGTCGCCGCCGTCCAGGACGTCATTGCCTGCGCCGCCGACCAGGGAGTCGGCACCGTTCATGCCGTCCAGTGTATCGGCACCGTCCAGCCCGTTGATCGTGTCATTGCCGCCGAAGCCGCGCAGACTATCGTCGCCGCTGGTTCCGTTGATCAGGTCATTGGAGGCATTGCCGTCGAAAACAATTCCTGTGTTGGCCGCCGAGGGCGCGAAATCCATATCGTCAAAGCGCAGCAGCTCGACATTGACGATGTGATCGAAGCCCTGGTCGCCGTTTTCCGGGAAGTTGTCGACGACGAAGAAGCCGCCCGCGCCGTCCGAGCTGATCGTGTACTGGGCCCGGGTCCCGTAGTAGCGGGCGATATCGTAGCCTGCTCCGCCGTCCAGGGTGTCGTTGCCGGCATTGCCGATCAGGAGGTCGTCCTGCGTCCCGCCGTCCAGCACGTCGGCACCGTCGCCGCCGTCCAGGGTGTCGGCTCCGGCCTCGCCGGCCAGATTGTCGGCCCCGTAGGAACCGGCGAGATAGTCCAGATCCGCGCCCCCTGACAGGGTGTCGGCCGCGCTGCTGCCATAGAGGCTGTCATTGCCGTCTTCGCCCGACGCGTTGCCGCTGGCCAGCAGGCTGAGAACATCGGCCCCGGTTCCGCCCATCAGCGTGCCGATGCCCGTCAGGGTGTCATTGCCAGCGTCGCCGAACAGCGCGTTGACGCCCTCATTGTCGTAGAGGGTGTCGCCGTCATTGCCGCCGCGCAGCGTGTCGTTGCCGTGCTCGCCATACAGGGTGTCGGCACCGTCTCCGCCCAGCAGGCTGTCGTTGTTGTTGTCGCCTTCGATCCAGTCCTCGCCGGTTCCGCCGTCGAGGGTGTCTTCGCCGAAACCGCCATTGATCGTGTCGTTGTCGGCTCCGCCGAGCACGTAGTCATTGCCGTCGCCGGCGATGATCCGGTCCTCGCCCGCGCCGCCGTCGACCGTGTCGTGGGCCGAGCCGGCATCAATGACGTCATTGCCCTGGCCGCCGCTGATGCTGTCGTTGCCGCCCTGGCCAAACAGCCGGTCATTGCCGTCGCCGCCGTCAACGGTGTCGTTGTCGTCATCGGCCCGGATGATGTCGTCCAGGGCCGTGCCCACCAGGCTGTCGGTCGCCGGAGTGCCCAGGATTTCCAGGCCGCCCGTCGCCGGGGCGATGGTCACGTCGGCGAAGACCAGGGTCTCGACGTCGCGAACAGTGTCGGACCCCGTGCCGCCCCGGTTGTCGATCACCAGGAAGCCACCGGCTGTCTGGGTGACGGTGTAGTGGCTGCGCACGCCGGTGAAGATGGCGACGTCGTCGCCCGCTCCGCCGTCGAGGGTGTCGTCGCCGCTCGAACCGGTGAGGGTGTCGTCGCCATCGCCGCCCGACAGTGAACCCGAGCCCAGCAGCCAGTCGTCGCCGCCGTCGCCAGCCAGCACATTGGCCCCCTGCAGATCGGTGAGGGTGTCGTTGTCGTCGCCGCCGCGCAGGCTGTCGTCGCCGAACCCGCCGTCGAGGGTGTCGGACCCGCCTTCGCCGACCACGGTGTCGTTGCCGCCGCCGCCGATCAGGCTGTCGGCACCCAGGCCGCCATTGACCACGTCGGATTCCGAGCCGCCGTCGATGCGGTCATTGCCGTCGCCGCCATAAAGGGCGTCTTCGCCCGCGCCGCCGGTGACGGTGTCGTTGTCATCGCCGCCATAGACGAGGTCATCCTCGTCGCCGCCGTCGATCTGGTCATTGCCCGCGCCGCCATAGATCTGGTCGGGCTCGGTACCGCCGTCGAGGGTGTCATTGCCCTCGCCGCCGTCGATCCAGTCGGCGCCGGCCAGGCCGCGCACATAGTCGTCACCGCCATAGGCATAGATCGTGTCGTCGCCCGAGCTGGTGTCGATGCTGCCGGGCCGGGTGCTGGTCACGCCGAGGCTGGAATGGTCGGAAATCGTGTCGTTGCCGGCCGTTCCCCAGTAGGCGTAGCCGAAGTTGGGCGTGCCCTGATAGTCGCCGTCCGAGAACTCGAGGTCATAGATGCCGTATAGGGTGTCGACCCCGTCGGGCGCGCCGGCCCGGTTGTCGGTGACGATGATCTTCCCGCCGACTTCCACTACCGTGTAGTCGTTGCGGTTGCCGGCATAGCGGGCCACGTCGGGCGGAAGCGCCGCCCCGCCGCCGTACATCTTGTCGTTGCCGCCGCCGCCCACGAAGGTGTCGGAGCCGTCGCCGCCGAACAGCTGGTCGTTGCCCTGGCCACCGTCGATATAGTCGTTGCCGGTTCCGCCCTCGACGGTGTCATTGCCCCAGTTGGCATAGATGCTGTCGTTGCCGGCCCCGCCCTCGAAGCGCTGATCGCCGTCATAGTAGTAGGGCGACCAGCCGTAGAGGACGTCGTCGCCCTCATTGCCGAACACCTGGCTGCCGTCGCCGCCGCCGACCGTGTCATTGGCTTCGCCGCCCAGCAGGGTCCCCCAGCCATAGATCTGGTCGGAGTCCGCGCCGCCTTCCAGGCGGCCGGTGCCGTACAGATAGTCCTGGCCCTGCTGGCCCAGCAGCAGGCCGCTTCCGGTGATGGAGTCGTTGCCCAGGCCGCCGACCAGGGTGTTGTCGCCGGCATAGTCGGTGATCACGTCAGCGGCGTCGCCGCCGTCGACGCTGTCAGCGCCCGCGCCGCCGTCCAGGGTGTCGCTGTCGGCTCCGCCCAGGATGGTGTCGGAACCATCGCCGCCCCAGACCTGGTCTTCGCCGTCACCGGCGATGATCGAGTCGTCGCCGCCGTCGCCATGGACGACGTCATAGCCGACGCCCGCATCGATGGTATCAGCGCCGTCGCCGCCGCGGATCTGGTCATGACCGGCCATGCCGTTCAGCACGTCGGCTGCGCCCATTCCCACCAGGCTGTCGTCATTGACGCCGCCGGTCAGGGTGTCTGAACCCGCTCCGCCGATCTGGATCTCGCCCGCCGTCGAGGGATCCAGCGGGATCGTGGCATTGGAGAACACCGCCGTCTCGACGCCGCTGAGGGCATCCGTGCCCTCATTGGTGCGGTTGGAGACCACCAGATATCCGCCCAGCCCGTCCTCGATCACCGAATAGTGCTGGCGCAGGCTGGCCCAGGTGGCCGTGTCGTCTCCGGTGCCGCCGATGATCGTGTCGTCGGCCTGGCCGCCCGACAGCAGGTCGTCATCGGCCCCGCCGTCGATGGTGTCTGAACTCCAGTTACCGGAGATCGTGTCCTGGCCGTCCTGACCCTGCAGGTTCTGGCTGCCGTCCAGGCCATAGGGGCTCCAGCCGAACAGCTGGTCATTGCCGCTGCCGCCCTTGCCGGTGCTGTCGCCACCCACGCCCAGCACGTCATTCTGGTCGCCACCGTCCAGCTGGCCGTAGCCAAACAGGGTGTCCAGTCCCGTGCCGCCTTCCAGCGTGCCCGAGCCATAGAGGTAGTCCTGGTCGGATCCGCCCTGCAGCAGGCCCGAGCCGTACAGGTTGTCATTGCCCGTTCCGCCTTGCAGCGTGCCGATCCCCTGGATCGTGTCGGCGCCGGCCTCGCCCTGCAGCAGGTTGTCGCCGTTCCAGTCATAGATGTAGTCGTCACCGTCTCCGCCCTGGGCGGTGTCGGCCCCCTGGCCGCCGTCGATGGTGTCGTCGCCCGCGTCGCCGAAGGCCTGGTCGCTGCCGGCCCCGGCATAGATGTGATCCAGGCCGTCGCCGCCACGCAGGGTGTCGGCGCCGGAGTCGCCGTTCAGCACGTCATTGCCGTCCCCGGCCACGATGGTGTCGTTGCCGTCATCACCGCCCAGGCGGTCATTGCCGTCCAGGCCGGTGATGGTGTCGTTGCCGGAGTCGCCGATCAGGATGTCGTCGAACGGCGTGCCGACAATGTTGAGGCCCACATTGCCGCCGAACGGCAGGTCCAGCTCGTCGTCGCTGAACACCAGGAGCTCGACGCCGTACAGGGTGTCGGTTCCGCCGCCGCCGGTCTTGTGTTCGACCGTGGCCGCTCCGTCGATCAGGCCGTTCACGTCCAGTTTGTAGCTGACGCGATAGTCGGCGCTCTCGATCACCGTCGTGCCGTCGGGCAGGATCACGGTGGTGCGGGGCACGAACGAGCCCGCATAGTAGGCCTTGTCGAAGCCCGAGCCGCCAAACAGCGTATCGTTCTGCTCACCGCCGCTGAGGGAGTCGTCGCCGGCCCCGCCGACCAGGGTGTCATTGCCCCACAGGCCGCTGAGAGTGTCCGCGCCCGAGCCGCCGTCAAGGAACTCCGAGCCGGAATAGTAGCTGGAGGCGCTCAGCGTATCGGCCCCGTCGTCGCCCAGCCCCACGCCGTTGGCGACATAGATCTGGTCGTCGCCCAGACCGCCGTCCAGGGTGCCCGAGCCGGTCAGGGTGTCCTGGCCCTCGTCGCCGAACAGTTCGCCCGAGCCGCTCAGATAGTCCTGGCCCTCACCGCCATTGACCGAGCCGTTGGCGTAGATGTCGTCATCGCCCAGGCCGCCGTCGACGGTGTCGGTCCCGGCGTCGCCATAGATCGTGTCGTCGCCGCCTGCGCCCAGCAGGCTGTCGTCGCCCGCGCCGCCATGGATGATGTCGGCATCGGCCCCGCCGTCGATCGTGTCGGCACCGTCCTGGCCCAGCAGGGTGTCCTCGCCCGTACCGCCGAAGATGGAGTCGTCGCCCGTGCCGCCCTCGACCACGTCGAAGCCGGCATTGCCGTCGATGGTGTCGTTGCCGCCGCCGCCTTCGATGATGTCGTTACCGCCGTTGCCGCTCTGGGTCTGCTGACCCGGCGCGCCGCCGGCCAGGCCCAGAAGGTCGTCGCCGTCGCCGCCGACCAGACTGTCGTCAAAGGCGGTGCCGGCAAAGGTGTCGGCACCCGGGCCGCCCGTGAACACCTGTCCGGTGTTCAGGGCGCTGGCCTCGAACTCGATGTCGTAGAACCGCATGACATCAACATTGCGCACCAGGTCCGAGCCGTCGGAGCCGCGGTTGTTGACGACGTGATAGCCGCCCGCGCCGTCCTGGATCACCGAATAGACAGCCCGGTTGGTCGCATAGACCGAGACGTTGTAGCCCAGCCCGCCGTCGATGGTGTCATCGCCATAGGAGCCGATCAGGGTGTCGTCACCGCTGCCGCCGTCGATGGAATCGTCGTCCCAGCCGCCGTTGATCGTGTCGCTGCCGCTGCCGCCGGCCAGGTTGTCGTCGCCCCAGTTGCCCTGGATGACGTCGTCGCCCGCGCCGCCGTCCAGGGTCTGGGCCCCGTCGGCGAAGGGTTCGGAGCCGTAGAGGCTGTCATTGCCCGCCCCGCCCAGGCCCGTGGCACCCGTGCGGACATAAAGCGTGTCCTGGCCCTCGCCGCCGTCCAGCGTGCCATAGCCATACAGGACGTCGTTGCCGGCCTGGCCGAGCAGCAGGCCAGTGCCTTCCAGAGAGTCGTTGCCGTCGCCGCCGTCCAGCGTGCCCGTACCCCGGATGGTGTCGGCATCATCGCCGCCGAACATCAGGTTCTGGCCCTGGGAGTCGGTGATCAGGTCTTCGCCGTTACCGCCATAGATGGTGTCGGCATGGGCCCCGCCGTCCAGGCTGTCACGATCGAAGTCGGCATGGCCGTCATGGTTGCCGTCGGCGTCGTCGAACCAGAATTCGGGCCCGTCGAACTCGCCGCCGCCGCCACCGCCGCCGGCCACGGGAACGGGCGGGTAGGGGCCGTCGGTGCCGTAGATCACGTCACGGCCGCTGCCGCCCAGCAGGGTGTCGTCGCCACTGCCGCCGACCAGGGTGTCGCCGCCAAACCCGCCGGTAATCACGTCATTGCCGATCCGGCCGAACACCAGGTCATCGCCGCCGCCGGCATTGACGCGGTCGAAGCCCGACAGGGCGTCGATGGTGTCGGAGCCGCCGACATTGGTGGCTTCGTAGGGCGTCGCGCCGGGGATAGAGTCGTCGGCGGTGGTGCCGATGATCACCTGGCCGGTGAGGGCGCTCAGCACCACCTCGCCGTCGTCGAACGACAGCAGCTCGATATTGGTCAGGACGTCGGTGCCTTCCGGCGAGCCGGCCCGCAGGTCGGTCACGGTCGTGACGCCGGCCACCGTACTGATCGAGAAGTCGGCGATATTGCCCGAGAACAGGGCCGCATCGAAACCCGACCCGCCGTCCAGCGTGTCATTGCCGTCCTGGCCGGAGTCGCCCACCAGCACGTCGTCGCCGTCGCCGCCCATCAGCGAGTCGGCACCGCCCATGCCTTCCAGCTTGTCGTTGCCCGCGCCGCCGTCGAGGGTTTCACCCACCGCCAGCGCGCCCGAGCCCGTCAGGGTGTCGTCGCCCGCGCCGCCCAGGCCCGTTCCAGCGGCGACATAGATCTGGTCATTGCCGGTCCCGCCATCCAGCGCGCCCGAGCCGCTCAGGGTGTCATTGCCCGCATCGCCATACAGCTGGCCGGAGCCGGAGACGTTGTCGTTGTCGTCATTGCCGTGCAGCACGCCCGAGCCGGAGACCGTGTCGTCGCCGGCCCCGCCGTTCAAGGCATTGGCCCCTTCGCTGTCGACGATATAGTCGCCGCCGCCGCCGCCATTGGCGGTGTCCGCGCCGCCCTGGCCGTAGATCTGGTCATTGCCCAGGCCGCCGCCCAGCGAGTCGGCCCCGCCGCCGCCATAGAGGGTGTCGGCCCCGCCATTGCCCGAAAGGGTGTCATTGTTGACGCCGCCGTTCAGCGCGCCGGGACCGTCGTCGTCCGACAGGTCCAGACCCGCGCCGGTGGGCGAGAAGGCCGGTGAGAAGTTGGCGGTCGTGAAGTCCGTGACCAGCCGGTTTTGCAGCCGCAGCACCTCGACGGGGGCATAGGTTGCGCCGCCGGCGTCGCGGTCGATGCGCAGCACCACGTCGGTGCCGTCCTGCTCCAGCAGGACATGGCCGCTGACGAACGGATTGTCGCCGCCGGCATAGCCCGACAGATAGCCGAACAGGCCGCTGAGGTTCAGCACGTCGCCGCCGGGGCCAGCCGCGAAGTCGGTGATCAGGTCGGCCGCCGCGCCGGGTGCCCAGGCCAGGTTATAGGTGTCGGTCTCGGTCCCGCCGGTGAATGTGTCGACGAAGCCGCCCGAGGCCACCGCGTGGAAGGTGTCGGTGCCCGCGCCGCCCGAGAAGGTGTTGCTGCCTTCGGTGTCGTTGAACTCGTCAGCGCCGATGCCGCCGTCCAGCGTATCGTTGCCCGCCTGGCCATAGAGGTCGTCGGCGCCGTCGCCGCCGACCAGGCTGTCATGGCCGCCCTGGCCCTGGAGGGTGTCGTCGCCGCCGGCGCCCAGGATGGTGTCGGCAATGGACGAACCGATCAGCGAATGGCCGATGTCGTCGTCGACCAGCAGGCCACCGGCGATGGTCAGGCTGACCGTGGCCGTGTCGACGGCGCCGGCGCCGTC
>Ga0187844_10002264_pt1 | contig 13796 bp, 12 predicted proteins | sample SpaLakP09_SKY_50_FD_134517 | JGI IMG/M metagenome (GOLD analysis project Ga0187844, IMG submission 134517) | Oligotrophic lake water microbial communities from Sparkling Lake, Wisconsin, USA - SP09_SKY_50 | ecosystem: Environmental > Aquatic > Freshwater > Lake | place: USA: Sparkling Lake...
GGGAACCTTGGTTCCCTGCAATTGAGTCAAAATCAACATAAAAAGAATACTACTAAAAATATAAGATGGAGAAGCTAGAAATAAACAAAATTTTGAAGAGAGAAGGCGACGCCGAGAAAATAAAAAATGTACTCCGCGATTTTGAATTGAACAAGAGCAACCCTTTGCTTAAAAAGGGTATTTATGTATATGGTGAACCAGGAACCGGAAAAACCACTTTTGTTACAAACATTTTGAAAGAACTTGATTATGATGTCGTTAAATATGACGCCGGTGATATTAGAAACAAGTCTATTATAGACACAATAACAAAACATAACATGTCTGATAAAAATATCATGTCAATGTTTCACAAAAAGATCAAAAAAATCGCCATAGTAATGGATGAAATAGACGGAATGAATAACGGCGACAAGGGCGGCATCAACACTCTTATAAAACTTATTCGACCCAAGAAGACAAAAAAACAAAAACTGGAAGAAGTCACAATGAATCCCATTATATGCATAGGTAATTATCATATAGACAAAAAAATAAAGGAACTAATGAAGGTGTGTAATGTAGTTGAATTGAAACTGCCGACGCAACCGCAAATGGTTAATATTATAAATTCGCTTATGCCTAGTTTGGAGGAGTCGTTGCTTCAAAATATAATAAGATTTGCGCAATCCGATTTGAGAAAGGTAAATTCCATCGCAAACATATACAATAAAAAACAATCCATGCTAAAAAATGAAATAATTCAAAATATTTTTCAAATCAAGTCATACAATGACGACGCAAAGAAAATAACCCAAAAACTTATAAATCATCCTTTCACAATGGAAGAACATTTGACATTGATGAATGAAACAGATAGGACAATTGTAGGGTTATTATGGCACGAAAACATAATTGATGTTTTAGGCAAAATGCCGAAAGAACAAAGTATTCCATTTTACTTGAATATATTGCAAAATATGTGTTTTGCTGATTACATCGACAGAATTACATTTCAAAAGCAAATATGGCAGTTTAATGAAATGAGTTCTTTGATAAAGACATTTAAGAATAATAAAATATACCACGACACTTTTAAGAAGAAACAAAAATATACTCCACAAGAAGTCCGTTTTACAAAGGTTCTAACCAAGTATTCCACCGAATATAATAACTCACTTTTTATCCAGAATCTATGTCAACAACTAGGAATGGACCAAAAAGACATTTTCTCCTTCTTTTTGGACTTGAAAAATAAGTATGACGACAGTCAAATGATAGGTCTGTTTGAGAATTATGAAATAACCAAATTAGATATAAATCGAATTTACCGTTATTTAGAAAAGTATACGAAGGAAGATGCAGACGAGGATCTAGACATCGATAATAAGAGCATTAATGATGATGATGTTTAGAGTTCAAAGTTGAAGTCGTTCATTATTCCACCGGCTAACAGGTTAAACGACTGAATATACGCGTCATTTGGTTGCAAGAGATTATTCTCTTCAATAATGCGGAGTTTTTCTTGAATAGATACCTTGTCGTTTTCAAGCGTTTTCAAAAAGTCTTTGTATATAAAATATTTTCCAATTTTTTCTAATAGTATTTGGTCATCGTTTGAGAAGACTAATTCATTTACATTTATATTTGCAGTATTATTGCTTTCACTTAATGGATATCGTTCATCGTAACCATTATGAACACTAATTAGTGTTTTTTCATATCTATATTTTAAAATAGGCGACGATAGCAAATAAAAAAACAATTTAATAAGGTTCATACTATATTATATTGTTTGAGTTGTTTTTAAACCAAATTTTTTATTCTTTTTACCATTCTTTTTACCATTCTTTTTAGCTGGTTTGAAAAGCGTTACCTTACCATTGTTACCTTTTGTCCACTGGTCAAGACCATCATGTTGCGAGGCTCATCGCAATCCTGCAATTGCCTTGCGGCCTGATTCTTCTTGTGCCACTTTGCCTTTACATTGGCGTCGAGTCTGTCCAACATTTGGCGCTCATACTGCTCGGGCGAATCGAAGAACAGAGTGGGTGTGTCTCTATTTCCAACCTCGCCAGTGCAAACTCGCACCTTGAAATAGAGATCCTCGCTCACACTTCCGACCTTGTGCGCATAGTTGCGAACACCAGTGATTGCGTCTCGAATGGGTGTGCCGATCTCCCCAGATCCAAAAACATTGACGGTCTTTGAGGTATAGGAGTTGGGCTTGCGCTTTAATTGAAAGAAGTTCTTGTCCTCCTTATTCAGCTCGGCCAATTCTCGCTTCATTTTCTTGGTCATCTTGGACTCGGAATGCCAGGACTCGTCATCGTCGTCATTGAAACCATAGAACTCGTTCTTGTTGTTGTACTCGTAAGCCATTCTTGCTGTCTAACCGATTGTTTGTGTGTATTCTATCTACGCGCTTGTCTTTAAATCAATTTTTTTTCGAATGATTAAAAGAATGAAAAATATGTTTTGATTACAAGATAGATGTGAAAACTTGAAAACTTATTTTCCGGTTTGCACCAAAAATATTTCAAATTAGAAATAATTATAAATTGCACCAACAAAAATAATTATTATAGTTAATTATTATAATCATTGTAATAATTATTCAATAAATGTCATATTTGAACGATTTTTCATGAACCGTATACAGCATGTTTCCACGAGTAATCCGCCGTTGACATATACACCATAATTCATTGATTCATCGCTATTTTCAAGGGCAAAGTGCCAAATTGTATATGTGCCCTCAGAGTTCCAAGGTTCAGCGCGGTCATCCACGCACGCCATCAGTCTATATTTTTTATCCGTCACAAACAATTTACCAAGATGTTTAATAGTGTCTTCCTTTTGTTTGTCAGTTATGGGGAATTCGAGGATAGAATGACAACCAGTAATATATAAATCGTCTTTTAGTTCAGGATACTTGGAAGGAGAACACTTATAAAGACGATTTTCAGTGCGTTCATCATTTCCAGGATTTTGTATATTTCCTTTTCCTAGCAAGACAATAGGCTTATATCCATCTAAACTGGTTTTGACAAGCGTTCCATTTTTGAGTTGTTCAATTGGAACATATTTTTCAACGCAATCTACTTGGCAGAGAATTGTAGATCCTTCTAAGAAACACGGAACGGAGGGATATAAATAATAAAAATCATTAAGATTATCTCCATCAAGAGTATCTCCAATATTATACACTACATTTTTTGATGAAGGGCCTGTGCTATTAGGAGCTATTCTCCAACTATTATATCCAGGTACAGGTGCTATAATATAACTGCCATATTTAACAATTATGTTAGTATTATTAATTGCGTCACTTTCACTTGGATAATAAAATGTTACATCAATCCCAACCGGTTCAGCCAGTTCGTTCATGGGGCCGAGTAACAGACGAGGAATATTTTCTGTATATAATGTCTCGTGTGTGATTCCTTCATTGAATGCAAAACCCGTATTAGCTTGGATAGGATAGGATTGCGAATCTATTACGAGTTCACCAGGTGCGTCATTGAGATAAAGTAAATATGTATTCTCAAAGTTCGACAAACCAACATCCATGTGCGGCGATGTGTCCCCCTTAATCCATCGCATAGGGATATTTGACAAACCCGCAGAAAGATGTAAGCCAAAACGCAATTCTAAAGCGGTGCGAATAGAATCTGTTATCGTCACTGAAAAATAGACCATTCCAGATGGTCGAGCATCCAACGAAGCCTTGGCTGTTAGAACTTCGGGGAGATTATTCAAATAATGAAGTTCTTCATTGGAAAGTACATTTCTATAGATAAATGTCATTTTATAACTTATCTATATATAAATATTTTTTATATATTTATATATTTATGTATTTATATATTTATGTATTTATATATTTATTTTTAAAACAGTTTTAGCTCAATAAACTCTTGATTGATTAACTTGGCACCACCTTTACTGAAAGGTGGTTAAGATATAAATATCCATCCAATGTAAAGTTTATTCAAATGGTCCCTCGTTTTTACATCATCATAATTATATGCTCTGTAGATTTCTTTTACATGAGCGAACCTAGCAAAGAAACCGAAAAACATAATTAATAGCAAACTAATTATAAGACGAATGTTAATCGCGTTTCCCAACACTTTTCCAAAGAATATGTAACTCACAAGATTGCTGAATCCTGCGTAAACAATCGTGTGAAATATTACAGACAAGACAATATTTTTAAAGATGTTCGCTCTAAATAACGCGGAAAAGGGCAATTTTGGATTTGTGGTTTGCAAATATAAATCTGTAAACATTACAAGTATAAAATATACCTATAAAATATAATGATTTTAGACAACTATATTTCTTTCGACAATAAGGTCATTATTTCTGTTGTGTGCGCCGGATTGTGGATATATTTTCGCACGGAGCAATGTTATAGCATGATACCCAGGTCACATTGGTTTCCTGTTGTTTTTATAATGTTATGGACTTATTTAAATTATTATGAACCATTGTTTTTACCCATTGGTCTTTTAATATTGATTTTGTATTCGCTGGCTATAAAACAAAAATAAAACAAAAATCTATTTTTTAATTTAAAGCCGCGGCGGTTGAAGCTGCCGCTAAAGTAGCATTTCTCCTTTCTTCTATTTTTACTTCAATCAATTCTTTCATCTTTTTATTTAAATATGATATATTCTCCTTTAATTCAATATTTTCTTTTATTAAAGTTTGAATCATTTTTTGTTGTTCCGAAAATCGCAATTCATATTGCTGTAGAATCTGGGGATTAACTTGTTGCTGTTGTTGTGGATGAAAAGGCGGTTGTTTGTGCGGTCCATTCACAGGTACACCGCCTTGCATTCTAAATCTTTCTATTATTTCGGGAGTCGCCCCTTGATCCTGTAACTGTTTTATAACATCGGGCGTAAGAGGGATAAGTTGTTGCGCTTGTTGTTGCTGTTCTTCCTGCATTTTTTTGCGTTTTTCCGTTATTTCTTGTATTTGTTTCAATACTTCTGGCTTATTTTCAGGTCTTCCTGGTTCATAATTGTCTAATAGCGTGTCTATTTTATTAATAAAAAAATTTTTGATTTTCGGTTCCTTCACAAAATCATCCACAGTTTTTGTTGACTCCTTTACATATGGATTGGCTCCCTGATCTTCCAATAACTTCTTTTTATCAAACGAATTGTGTATATGCGAAAATACTAGAATTGTCTTCATTGAATCTAGTTGCACAAAGGGTGCGGTATACCCTTTTAAAAAATGACGCTCTTCCGCCAATGCCTCGTTGTCTTCGTACCTTGAGTGTTTCAAATACTCGCGCCTTAATGCAAAAGTTGCGGCCGTTGCGTGTGTTGGGCCATAAGGTCCAAACTGATACATCTTATTAATGTGCTTGAAATAAATGTACATCTCGCTTGACCCAGCTACCATTGCTTGTGGATTCTTTTGAAGCGTTTCCACTGCGTGTGCTACGCGCTCTGCTGGATAATAATCATCGTCGTCCATATAAACAATAATATCACCTTTTGACTTTTCGTGCATAAGATTGCGCTTTTTCCCCAGATTCATTCTTTCATTGTAGCCGAAATACTTTACTTGGGGTATGTGTTTTACCAAGTCTTCAATTTTATCAGTTCCATCGTCGATTATTATCCATTCCATTCGGTCTTTTGGGTAAGACTGGTGATTAAAACACTCGATTATCATTTCATAGAAAGGACGACGATTGAATGTTGGGGTACAAATGCTAACAAATGGTAACAATTCCGTTTCTGGTTGTTGATTTGATTTTGATTTTTTTACCATTAATTATTTATATTATACTGTTTTTGTTTATATTATTATTTAATCTTAAACTAAATAATAATTTATTTATCTACCTTTTTAATTTTTTCTACTTTGGCGAGGTCCTTTTTTGAAACCACCCGTCTTCAACAAGGCGTCGGCTGGAGGAGCTGAAGGTGCTGAAGAGGCAGGAGGCGCTGAAGGTTGGATTGTCTGCGCAAGCGGGACGCCTTCAAAGGGAGTTTTGCTGTAGGGCAGTAATTTTGATGTCTCCGAAACCGCGACTCGAGGCATTGTGGCTCCTGTAGCAACATCACACTCAGCTTCGCTGCTAGGTATAGTTGTAGGAATAAAATCTTTGCTTTCCTGATAAAAGTCGGCCATCTTATCCGTTAGTTCAGAGCCATTTCCATTGCTCGGTTTATAAATACCCGGATAAAATGCATAAACAATAATGCAAGCAACAACTGCAATAACCGCACCCATTGTACCCATTGATAAACTAGCATCTTTAACAACAAAGTAAGAGACAATGTACATAATGATGTTTAATTTATACTTTAATATGTCAACAATTGTTTTTCCCAATGTGTATTTGCTGTGTTGTTTGTCATCTTTTTCGGTGGACACGGAGCTAGAGCCAGACCCATTGTCTACTAGAACCGCTTGTAGACACAAAGGTAGAAAAAGCGCTGTAAATAGACTTCTAAAGCTAAAACAGAATAGTGTAAACGGCCCCACCTGCATAAAAATCGAACAAATTACTAAAAATATATACCAAAAATATGTTAGCCGATTTTCTGTTGTAGCATTTTCTGGGTCATTCCATTTAATGCGAGTCTTTATTTCTGGAATTGATAAACCATTTGCATCTTTTTTGTAAATCCATTCATTTTTTTTTTCGTCAAAACGATCCTTTTCGTAAACAGGGCCTTGAATATTAGAAACGGGTTCTTTATAACAACCATCCTTTTCACTAAAAAGTTTTGGTATTTCATAAAACATTAAAAATAAACCATAAAGCATATTCATTGAACCAAATCCCAGCAAGATAAAAGGCCAAATAAAATACAACAAATATGGCATAATAAATACAATAACGCTTTCACTGCAGTTTGTATTCAATATATTGTAAAAGTTGGTCGTGTTTGATACAAAATTTATAATCATTTTTTCATAAATAGTTCCTAGATAACGCCAAAATGGAGTGGATTTTGGTCCATCTGTCCAATCGCGAATTGATTCCAGACCATAAAAACCATATTTTATAATTCTCATATTTTCTTCAAGAGGGAATTCTATTTTTGTTGATTTTACTGTTGGTTCACCGTTGCTAGCCGTTGTTTTTACTACATTAATATTAACTGGAGAAGTTGCAATACTCAACGCTGCAGAAGTGAAAGGTTCCGCATCTATAAGTGTTGGCATGAGATTTGTTTGAGCTACTCTGGCGCTCCAAAGCATTAACCCTCCGGCAATAACAAGTATAAGCAAAGTTAATAATTGAACCCCTAGATTTGAAAAAAAGGTACCGGCTTCAGTCGCGGGGTCCGTAGGAGTTGGACTCGTAGTTTCTTTTTTTTCATCAATGGCGGGAGTTTCAGATGTGTCTGACATATTATATTAATATACTAAATTTTTATAAAATCTCCTATTTCCAAGTTCTATGCTAAAATAATAATAATATATTATATGAAGCTTATAACAAAAACGGCAATAAATATTATTTTGCTTGTTATTTCTGCATTTATGTTTATTGGAATAATAAAATGGGGCAGTTATTTGATTGAAACCAAATCTTGTGACAAACAACGTGACAAATATCGTGACAAACAACGTGACAAACACGGTGGTAATAACTTTAAAGAGGGGTTTGACATGTACGCGCAACCCACCATAGATTTAGGAATGCCCGATACCAGCCACACTGTGAATTTACCAATTAACACCACTTTTAGCTGTGAAAATATGTGTGGTCCATTGGCGCGTTGTTCAAAGACTGGTGAGCAATGCACGAGTGATGTGGATTGTTACGGTTGTCAACCCAAAGTATATGAACCAGAATACGAACGCAAAGATGTGCGAGGGCAAAACGATGCGGGAAAACTTACAAGTGGAATAACTCCGCGCTATTCTACATTGACGACCGACATTGGTACTCAGGCCAAGTTATATGGCCCTACAGAAAATTTGGCTCCTGTGCAATATTTCAAGGGGGTCAATGAATGGAGAAAATCGTTTGATGTTGGTATGGAACTCTATAATAAAAAATTTAATCCAAGTATAGACATGCTACCCTTTTTGCCAAAGTACCCACCAAGACCATCTCTAAGTGGGGAATTTATTGACGACGGCCCTTTAGCTTCAAACGCCTTTTTATCAAATAAATAAATAAATGTTTGCATAATATAAATGTCTGCTGTTACATTTGGAGAAAATGAAGAAAATCCTTATAGACGAGGATATATACGCAGTGATTTTCAAACTAAAAAAGAGTATGATTCTGCAAAACAAGGATATAAAAAAGAAACTAGGACTGGTAAAAGAAACAGTGATAACTCTAATGGTTTTTTGTATAGAGGATGGGACCCTGCTCAATTATCAGACTCTGAAAGCGGACCAATATTAAGAAGTGACACAGAATTTTCACGAAAGGCAAGAACAAATAAAAAATGGAACGCTGAAAACTTGGGTAAAGTAATAGAATTAACAGATCCAACAAGTGGCGAAAAGAAAAGAGTACCCTTGGAAGAAATAACGGAAAAAACTTTTAATGGAGACCAATTGACTTTATGCGATAGAATGGGACAATGTGCCATGTATGTTTTAACGGCCGCTGGCGCTGCATTAATAGCAGCAAAATTAGCTGGTGTGCTTGGAGGTAAAAAGTCTCGTCGAAAACGGGGCAACAAGTCGAAGCGCAACAAGTCGAAGAAAAATAGAAGAAGGTCCATTCGACGCAGATAAACAACTCTATTATGTCGCATACATAAGGCCACAATTTCCGCCAATAAATGTAACCATGTTGATGCGCTCTTCAAATAAAACCATGTTAAAGTTGTAATCGTAAATCCTCCACGTTGGTTTATTTACACCTATCACATTACCAGTTTGCGGATCACAAATTGCTAATGATTGCGCATAAGGGTCCAATGGTGGAATAATTGTGTTTGTTTCCAATTCTATGGTTGTGAATCGACTCATATTCATTGCACCACTAGGCTGCAAATCAAGCGGCGAAGTGTGCAAACAAAAGTTGTAAACATAGAGACCATCTGGCGCATTTCCATTGGTTCGCGTATATTTTTCAATATAGTTATACACGCCAGCAGGTTGGTCATTCTCTCGATAAATTCCATCTAGCAAAACGCCCATAGTGACTAAAATATTCTTTACATTCTCAAAATTATACAGTCCCGTTATCATCCAGCCAGTTAATTTTCCGTCGCTGTTTACACCCGGTCCGATTGTAACCGGAGCGCCGTCTCTAATAATAGTGTATGTCCCATCCGTGGGCGCTTGTATTAAATCATTTGGAATATAACGATATGGCCAGTTTGTATAATTAGACCATTCATTGCGCAAATTGGCATCACTGCGTTGGAAATAAAACATCCAACTAGAAACCATACCAATGGAATTAGTAGAAATCTTGTTGGGTCCCGTCACATTGTAATAAACCGTTTCTCTCACTTGCTTGAAAAGATATTTTTGTTCATTCAAAGCAAAAACGCGCGACTCTTCGTTTGATAAGAAACCATAAGTGCAGTTCAAATGAATATCCGCATTCCATAACGTCCTTAAATCCGAGTAAGACTGCGGACCCAATTCAATGTCGGGCGGCGTCTGCAAAAAACGATATAATTGCATATAATATTGGTTAAAGTTAGGAGCAATATAAGGAAAATTATTTGCCGCGTCAAACACATCGCGAATTTGGAATAACTCTTGAATAGGGCGCATTGTTACATTTATGTGCAATTCATTGTATTGTAGCGAAATCAACGGGAATGCCATTTGAGTTTTTAAATTGAACCATGCATTCAGGGGGACATATAAAGTGCGACCACGAATCGACGGTTCGGCGCCGGCCTGATTTGTAGTATAAAAAGAGTTTGGATAAGAGTTGACGCGAGTGCCTGCATTCGCAGGATCAAATAGCTCGGGCACATGACCCACCATTTTTTCGAATAGAGCGCGTTTTGCCCCACTGAAATCGCGTTGCACCATTGATAACAAATACGCGCCCGAGAATTCTTGCAAGGTTTGGTTACCACATGTAATTTCAATTTTAGAAATCATTTGAGCACCCAAATATTCAATCCATTTGAATTCGTAGGGAATCCATTGACCCTCAGTATAATTAGAACTGGTGGGATCAGAATTGGGAGGGACAATTGGACTCCAAATATTAGGCAAGTCAATGGACAAATAGCAGTCCATTAATAAGTCGGCGTAACGAGGAATCTTAAAAGTAAAATAAGAGGGTTCAGATAGACGCAAAGTCTTTGAACCTTCAAAATCGACTCTAAATTTTTGGAGACCGAAATTAGTATATTTTGCATATGTGGATTTAAAAAAGGTTTTTGACGGATTGCCATTCAAAATAATATTTTGTTGTCCTTCAGATACTAATTGCATTAAACCTCCGGGCATTTTGTTTATATAACTTATATGTATATTTTTAACTTTTTTGAATAATAATATATAATAAATATATTATCATAGATTAGATATGGCGGATTCATTCTCACAAAAAACAAAAGATTTTTTAACAAAAACAACAAAAGATGTGCTTTCACTTAAGGAAGAGTTTGTAGGCAACGCTATTTTTGCAATGATTGTAATATTTGTTATATTAATACTGGTTTATTTTTATTATATGGTGAACTTGAATAATAGAGAGTGTGCTGCAATGCACGCATTGTATTCAAATGGCCAAACAAAAAGCTATATTGCACCAATAGATTACACTAAACCAGACTATAAAGATTACACATTTAAAGATTATTATATTAAAACGGCGTATAACTGCTGTAGCGGTGGAACATATAAAAACGATTTCGTAAATACATGCGCCTTGCAGACTATACTAAAACAAGGCGTGCGCGGACTCGATTTTGAGATTTATTCGATAAACGACCAGCCTGTGGTTGCCACTTCTACAGTCCCGAATTATTATGTTAAGGAGACATATAATTCCGTTCCCTTTTCGAGTGCAATGGACACAATAGTAAATTATGGATTTTCGGGTTCAACCGCACCAAACCCAACGGACCCAATAATAACTCATTTAAGAATAAAGAGCACGAACCAAAAAATGTTGACCAATTGCGCGCAAATTTTTAAGCAATACGATAGTTATATGTTGGGACCGCATTATAGTTACGAGTACACGTATTCTAAGCAAGTGTCCGACCCGTCTACAAATGTGATGAATGATACAAATCCGACGGATACATATTATACACACAATTTAGGAGATGTTAAATTGGCGGATTTGAAGGGCAAGATTATTATTATTGTTGATAGATTGAACACAGCATTTATGGATAATAAGGATTTCTACGAGTATGTAAATATGACTAGCAATTCTATATTTATGCGCGCTCTAAATTATTACGATGTTAAGTTTACGCCCGATATGAATGAATTGACCGAATATAATAAACAAAATATGACTATTGCAATGCCTGATGTTGGCGCTGACCCGGAGAATCCTAGCGGAATAGTGTGTAGAGAAATGGGGTGCCAACTTGTAGCAATGAGATACCAGACTTTCGACGCAAATCTGCAGGAGTCATTATTATTTTTTGATGAAAATGGAAGCGCGTTTGTCTTGAAACCAGAGCGTTTACGATATAAGCAATTGACAATACAAGTGACGCCACCCAATCCACCAGAGTTGAATTTTGCCACGAGGACAAAGACGACGGATTATTATTCAATCCAAACATAAAGCGGAGCGTCAAGTGTTGAAATAACTTGATTTCTAGGTTTTATGTCTACATCCAAAATTATTATATTATTTTGTCTTGTAAATCTTTTATAATATTATATATAGCTTTACTATTTTTGTGTTCTTTTGTAAATTGTATTATAATATTATCGTAATCTCCTTTGTAAATATCTTCTTTGCTAGTAATTATCAACAATTTTACCTTTTTATTATATTTATTTTTAATAATATTAATAAATTTTTCCCATTCTTTTATGCTTTCTTCATCTCTAATTAAAACATTATTATATGTGATTGGGTATAATTCTTCTTGTAAATTATCATATATTCTAACGAATAAGATGTCCTCATCAGCATTTAAAGTTTCATTTAATCTTTCAAATCTTCTTTTATATTTTGATATTATTTCTTCTTTTTGCAAAGAAAAATTTTTAAAATCGTGAAGCATTAGCGCTTTTTTATTATAAACAAGCAATTTATCGTTTTCATAAACATAATTTTCTTTAAAAATAAAAAAGTTGTTTATATCATTAAATGAATCTATTACAAAAGTTTGAGTTGCTGCCAACCAATCATATGGGTACGCGGGTTGATTTAGATCCCTTAATGCTTTTGCTAAATCGCAACCACCAATTCCACCTAAACTTATTATTTTCATATTATAAATTATATACATATTAAATACTCATTTTAAACTTGCAAAAGTGTAGCAAATTAATTAGCGCGGTTTTAGGATTGTTTGGATAAGCAGTTAACAATATGGTAAATTTAAATCCACAACATATTTATTTTATCTAACTGTATATTAGTTAAATAAAACTATGAAAATGAAGATGAAGAAAGAAATATGCGATAGATCAATGTCTTTTGATGAATGCGAATTGGCCATTCTGCGCGTTGCAATAGACAAAGCAGAAAAACAAATTGGAAAGGATGTAGTCAATTCGCCCGAAACAATGAAAATCGTAAATATAGTTGAAAATTTTCTAAGAAGAAAGAAGTTGGTGGCTTATGGCGGGACTGCGATTAATTCGATTTTGCCGAAAGAAGACCAGTTTTATAATATGGACTATGAATTGCCAGATTACGATTTCTTCACTCCAAATGCGTTGGATGATGCAAAGGAGTTGTGTGATATTTATGTGAAAGAGGGGTTTGTTGAAGTGGAAGCCAAAAATGGTCTGCACGAAGGAACATACAAAGTATATGTTAATTTTACACCCGTTGCGGATGTAACGCATTTACACAAAGATATCTTTAATGCAATAAAAAAGGAGGCCATTAGAGTATCTGGCATATATTATGCACCCCCCAATTTTCTGAGAATGTCAATGTATTTAGAGCTTTCAAGACCGGCTGGTGATATTAGTCGTTGGGACAAGGTATTAAAGCGTTTAACTTTGTTGAATAAAAATTATCCATTAAAAGCTCACAATTGCGGCGAAGTGGATTTTGAAAGAAGAATGGAAAATAATACAAATGTGGATGAGATATATGAAACTGTGAAAGATACCTTAATAGACCAAGGGGTGGTCTTCTTTGGAGGCTATGCGATGACATTATATTCATCGTATATGCCCAGGGCGTTGCAAAGAAAATTTGAGAAAAATCCTGATTTTGATGTATTATCTGAGGACCCGGAAACAACGGCCAGAATAGTAAAAGAACGGTTGGAAGACATAGGGTTGAAAGGCATAAAAATAATAAAAAGACCGGCAATTGGGGAAATAGTCGCGCCTCATTATGAGATAAAAGTTGGGGTTGATACGGTTGCGTTTATTTATGAACCAATAGCGTGTCACAGTTATAATATAATAAAAATTCATGGCGCCGAAGTAAAAATAGCTACAATTGATACAATGTTGAGTTTTTATTTGGCGTTTTTGTATGCAGCTCGCGAATATTATGACCCGGATCGCATATTATGCATGGCACAATACCTGTTCAAGGTGCAACAGCGCAATAGATTGAAACAAAAGGGCTTGTTAAAGCGTTTTAGTATAAATTGTTATGGTCATCAATTGACGCTAGAAGAAATCCGCGCGCAAAAGTCGGAAAAATATATAGCATTGAAGGACAA
>Ga0187844_10002269_pt1 | contig 13764 bp, 10 predicted proteins | sample SpaLakP09_SKY_50_FD_134517 | JGI IMG/M metagenome (GOLD analysis project Ga0187844, IMG submission 134517) | Oligotrophic lake water microbial communities from Sparkling Lake, Wisconsin, USA - SP09_SKY_50 | ecosystem: Environmental > Aquatic > Freshwater > Lake | place: USA: Sparkling Lake...
GCGCCGCGCGGCGCGAGCGGATGGGGATCGGGATGGTCGACAATTGCATTCTGGGCAGGCCATTGCGGGCATGAGTCGTTAGCCAGCAACTTATAACGGAAGCCCGCTGACGCTACGCTGACGTCACGTTGACAGTTGTGATGGGCGGCGGCCAGCGCGTGGCGATGTGAACGATGTGGGCGGATATCGCGGGATCGCCACGCGGGATATGCGTCGGATTCCTACCGCAAAAACTGCGATACAGAGCTACCAAACCGAGTCTTGCGGAAAGCGCGGAAACGCGGAAACCAGCGAGGAATGTCGTCGCGCCCGACCCAGACGGCACGATATTTCTACCGCAAAAGCTCGACTATCACGACATCGGTGTCATCTCGCGCAACGATCGTAAGCTGCGCTTCATCGCTGACGACGACGCCATCGCGCGGCGCGAGCCGGACCGGCCCTACGTCAACCCGACCATGATCGGCAACCAGATACGCCGAACCTGGCGTCGACAACCTGTGATGCACCACTGTGCCTTCGCGTAGCGTGGCGATGCGCACACGCGCGTCGGCATTGACTGGAAGCGCCCCCGCGCACACATCTTCTGGGTCGCCACTCGCCAGTGTGACGAAGCGACCTTCGCGACAACCGCGCGAACAGATGCGTGCCCCCCAACGCGGCGTGCCACCCGGCGTACGCGGATGCAGCCAGATCTGGAATAGCAGCGCCGGCACATCCCCCTCGTTGCGCTCGGTATGATGGATCGCGGCGCCCGCACTGATCGTCTGCACGGAATCGGCAACGAGCCGCGCGCGATTGCCCGCGTCGTCTTCATACGTGATCGCACCCGAACGCTCCCACGTCACGATCTCCACGCCGCGGTGAGCATGGAGGTCTAAGACCGATTGCGGCGCGAACGCATCGTCGTTCCACACGTAGAGCGCGCCGAGCGGCGTATGGTCGGCGCGTCCGCATTCGCCGAAGCGGAAATGCAGTCGCGTATCGAGCCAGTCGCGTTTCACTGCGCCAAGCGAAAGGTACGGACGATGTTCGAACATGACGTGTATCCGCTCAAGACGCGCGTACGCGCGTCGGGCGTGGATGCGATCGGCGAAGACCGCATCCACGCACCTGGGCTGCGCTTAGATCTGCTGCTGCCCGCCATCGACAAACAACTCGATGCCGTTCACAAAGCTCGCGTCGTCGGACGCAAGGAACAGCGCAGCGCTCGCGATCTCGCCGGGCTCGCCGAGGCGCCCCATGGGGATCTGGGCAGCCAGGTAATCGGCAAGACCCTGGCGTTGGGCTGCATCGTCACCGGCGAGGTCGAGCAGGCCGGGCGTGCGCGTCGCACCCGGGCTGATTGTATTCACGCGGATGCGGCGCACCTTCAGATCGAGAATCCAGCTGCGTACGAAGGCGCGCACCGCAGCTTTCGAAGCCAAATACTCGCTGAATGCAGCAGTGCCCGCGCTGCCTGCCGTTGAACCGGTAAGAATCACCGCCGCTCCTTCGGCGAGCAGCGGCAACGCTTTTTGCACCGTAAAGAGCACGCCCTTCACATTGCGATCAAAGGTGTCGTCGTAGTGTTCTTCGGTGATGCTGCCAAGCGGCAGCATCGTACCGCCGCCAGCGTTCGCGAACAGCACGTGCAGATGCCCCTGTTCTTCCTTGATTTGCGCATAGAGCGCGTCGAGTTCACCCAGCTTTGTGGAATCAACACGTACCCCCGTCGCGTTGCCGCCTGCTTCGCGGATGCTCTTCACCGCGGCATCCAGTTCGGCCTGACGGCGGCCGGTGAGGTAGACGTGTGCGCCTTCTGCCGCGAAACGCTGCGCGGTGGCAAGGCCGATGCCGCTGGTTGCGCCGGTAACGAGTGCAATTTTGTTGTCGAGCTTGCGTGCCATGGTGCTTCTCCTTTCGTTTGGTAAATGGATGACTACGTTCGGTGTTGCGTGCTGCGATGTAAGGAGAATATCGACGCCCAGAGCTTTTCGAAATAGAATTGATTGCAATCTAACGTTGCAAAAATGAAAAGATGAGAGAGGGAAATGGCGAAGCTGCCTGATTTCGAAGGACTTGCCATGTTCGCGAAGGTCGCCGAGGAAGGATCATTCGCGGCCGCGGCGCGCGCGATGGGCGTGTCGGTGGCGACGGTCTCGCGCGGCGTGGCCCGTCTCGAAGACCGGCTGGGCGCGCGGCTCTTCAACCGTACGTCGCGCCAGCTCTCGCTCACCGAGTTCGGCCGGACGATCTGCGAGAAGGCAGGGGAGATCTATCGTCAGGCCGAAGAAGCAGAAAGCGCCGCGCGTGAGATGTCGGTGCAGCCGCGCGGACTGGTGCGGCTGGCTGTACCGATGTCGTTCGGGCTGCGCTGGGTCGCGCCCCTGTTGCCCGAGTTCTTTCGCGCGTACCCGGAGGTGTCGATCGACCTGCATCTTTCGGATGCGTCGGTCGATCTGGTTGCCGATGGATTTGACGCCGCACTGCGCATTGCCGCGCTGCCTGATTCGTCGCTGGTGGCGCGTCGCCTGTGCGCGGTGACACAATTCGTGGTTGCGTCGCCCGCGTACCTGAAGCGCGAAGGGCGGCCCGCGCATCCGCGTGAACTGGCGGACCGGCCATGCCTTTCATACGCGTATCGCGCGCGCAGCGATGTGTGGCGCTTCACGAACGCTGCGGGCGAGGAAGAGCCGGTCATGCCGACCGGTCCGTTGCGCGTAACGAATTCCGATGCGCTGCTTCCCACGCTGCTCGACGGCCTGGCAATCGCCGAGCTGCCCGAATTCATCGCCGGCGAATATCTGGCCGATGGCCGCCTGGAAGCGATCCTCACCGACTGGTCGCTGACGAAGGGCGGTCTTTACTTCGTCACGCCATCGGCGCGCGCACGTCCTGCGAAGGTGGCGGCGCTGTCCGACTATTTCGCGGAGCATCTCTCGGAGCCGTCATGGCGATGGCCAAAGTAACGCGTTGGCGAGGTTGAGCCCACTGTCTGGACGGCGGAGCATCATTGCGGTTTTGCAGTGATGGGCTCAGGCTAATCCGCTGCCGGGGTGTGACAACAAACGCAAATCTTATTTCCGTCGGGGTCGCGAAAGTACGCGCCATAGTAGTGTGCGTGGTACTGGGGCCGCGGGCCAGGTGCTCCTTCGCAGGACCCGCCATTTGCCAGCGCGCTGGCATGCACATTGTCGACAGTGCGGCGATCGGGAGCAAGCAACGCGACCATCTGGCCATTTCCACAACGTGCAGGATTTCCATCATATGGCGTGCCGATCAGGAATAGCGGGCGCGGGGCGTCTGCCGCCATCCAGCCTGCCATAGCGGTATCTCTCTCGCAGAACTTCAGCGTCAGGCCGAATTCTTCCATCACGGCCAAATAGAATTTGAAGGCACGGTCAAAGTCGGTAACGCCAACGAAAACGTGTGAAATCATCTCGATCTTCCCGGAAGGTGAACAGTACTATTGAGCATCATAACGGCGTCCGTCATTTCGGAGTTTCAGTCGCGTCGCTCGCGCATTGCGCCCGATATCGGTGAATTCCGAGGGCTGCTCAGGGTCGCAAGGCCACGCCCGGCGCTTCAAGTTGTCCCTGCAGGCGATGAATCCGGTCGACTACCGGCACCGCTTGGGAATCGGAAACTGAATCAGTCCGGTTTGGGGGCTGGCATTTGACGTAATGACTTCCTTTTTTACCCCCAAGCTGGCTTAACTCTATGCGTATAATCTTCGTTATGTTAAATACTAAATCCACCCCCAAAATCCCCCATGAACACACCCCAGCCCCCCATTATCACGGCCTTTGAACGATCGCCTGATGGCGGTCGGGGGCTTGCGCGGGATACGCGGGTGCGTTGGGCGCTCGAGGAAGTTGGCGTGGCTTATGGCGTCCGGCATGTCTCGTTCGGGGCGATGAAACAGCCTGCGCATCTGGCGCTGCATCCGTTTGGGCAGATTCCTACCTTTGAGGAAGGCGATCTGGTTCTGTTCGAGACCGGCGCGATCGTGCTCCATATTGCCCAGCGCTATCCGGGGTTGTTGCCTGACGATGGCAATGCCCGCGCCCGTGCGATTGCGTGGATGTTTGCCGCGCTCAACACTATGGAGCCGCCGATTCTGGAGCTTGGGGTTGCCAAGTTTCTGGAGGGCGACCGGCCGTGGGCGGCGGAGCGGCTGCCGCTGGTCATGGGTCGGATCCGCGATCGGCTGGTGCAACTGTCCGCGCACCTTGGCAAGTCAGACTGGCTCGACGGTGCGTTCAGCGCGGGCGATCTGATGATGGTGTCGGTGCTGTTGCGGCTACGGTCGTCAGGGCTGCTGGCCGAATTCTCGAATCTCGCGGCCTACGTCGGCCGGGGCGAAGCGCGGCCCGCGTACCAGCGGGCCTTCGACGCGCAACTGGCGGATTTCAATGCCGCCAATCCGGCAGGCTGAGAAGAACCAGAACCAATAGCGCCGCCGAGTCGTTTCAGACTCCGCGGCGCCCTGCCCTCAGGCGCCTACCGGTTTGCCTTCGCGATGCCGCACCACCACCGTCGACGAGCGCGACGGGAGGTTGGCGTCGGGCCAGTTTCCGCCTGCCGCGCCGGTGCCGGTCGGGTGCTGGATGTTGATGAAGAACGTGGTCAGATCCGGCGTATAGGCCAGGCCAGTGATCTCGCATCCCACCGGGCCGACCAGCAGACGCCGCACTTCCTTCGTGACCTGATCGACGTAGTGCATCGAGTTGGCGCCGAAGATATTCGTGACGGAAGATCCCGTGCCGGCGTCGGTTTGCACCCAGAGGCGTCCCTTCGGATCGACACGGATGCCATCGGGGCTGCTGAAGGTGGCTCCGACCATGTTGCCCTTGAGATTGGCGGCGGCAATCGACGGATCGCCGGCCAGCAGCAGGATTTCCCATTTGAACTTGGTGGCCAGCGGGCTATCGCCGTCCTCGCGCCAACGGATGATATGGCCGTGCGAGTTGTTCGGGCGCGGGTTGGCGGCATCGGTCTGGACGCGGCTGCCGTTGTTGGTCAGCGTGCAGTACACCGTCCGATCCTGACCGACCGTGATCCACTCCGGGCGGTCCATCAGCGTGGCGCCGGCAACGCGGGCCGCGGCCTTGGTGTTGACCAGCACATCGGCCTGGGTATTGAAATCGACGTTCACCGGCGTGACGACGCCCGGCGCGGCCTGGGTCCAGTTGCCGGGGTCCGACGCGCCGGCGACGAGACCGTTCTTGCCCTGGGTCAGTTCGATCCATTCGCCCGTGCCGTCGCCGTTGAACTTGGCCGCGTAGAGCGTGCCGGTGTCGAGCAGGCTGGCGTTGTTCAGGCGATTGGTGGCGTCGAACGCGGCGCTCGGGATGAACTTGTAGATGCAGCCCGGCGTGCCGTCGTCGCCCATGTAGAAGGCCACGCGGTTATCGGCCGTGGTCATGAACGCGGTGTTCTCATGATCGAAGCGGCCCATCGCAGTGCGCTTCACCGGCAGGCCACTCAATTGCTGGAGCGGATCGATCTCGACCACCCAGCCGTAGCCCTGCTCTGCCTGGGTCGGGTCCAGATAGTTGTCGGTGGTTTCCTCGCACGTCAGGTAGGTGCCCCACGGCGTATGGCCGCTGGAACAATTGTTGAGCGTGCCGATGACCACCGGTCCCACCGTCGTGGCGGCCGGGCCGGAGACGCGATACGCGGTATTGCCCGAGTAGCGCTTGTTGTACAGCGAGTTGCGCTTGACGCCCCACTTGCCGGCAACGAGTTCGATCTCGATCACGGACACACCGACCGACGACAGCACGAGACGCTTCTGTTCGGGCGTCGCCGTGGCGGCGTTGTACGAGCCGGACATCAGGATTGCGGCATCCGGCGCTTCGTGATTGATCACCAGCAGGCCGCCCTTTTGCGGATCGACGCCCGGGATTTCGAAAAAGTGCATGCCATCGTGATTGCCACCGGCCTGCTGTTCGGTTTCCATCGACGTCTGAAATGCGCCCTTGTACCCGACCGCGCCCGGCGCAACCGGATCGCCGGCGGAGAACAGCACATAGGTTTCGTAGGTCGCGGGCACGGTCACCTGGTTGGCCGTGATCTTCGCATCGAGCCCCTTGAAGGTGACGCTGTAATCGAGCGGCTGCTGCGGCGTGGGGCCAGGTGCCGGGGCCGGTGCGGGACCCGGCGCAGGAGCGGGCGCGGAATTGTCGTCGCCGCCGCAGGCCGCGAGCAGCGAGCCGCCGCCGAATGCCGACAAGAGCGACATACCAAGGCTGCCGCGCAGCACGCGGCGGCGGGCCGGGTTGGCTGCCACCAGTTCTTCGAGCGTCTGGCCCGGAACCGTCTTGATGCCTTCGGCTTCGCGACGCGGTGCGCGCAACTCGTCAGTGATATACGACATGCTTCCTCCAGTCTTTGCGGGGCAGGCGCTCGTTGCATGCAGAGCACCCGGTTTCGGGATCAGCCGCAGATACTAGGGAAGTGATGTGTCGGTTTCGTTACTGAATGACTGGACAATCAGTCAGATAGTCAGATGCCCGGACGGGACGGTGAGATTCGGGCCGCTCAATCCAAGCCCTTCGATCCTCGTCGATACACGCCAGGCGTTTGGGATGGCAGGCGCCGATTCGCCGACGATCGCTGCATCGGCGCCCTTCCCTGCGCTCGTTCCGACTTTGGCCCAACGCCATTACGGATCTCGCGCCGCGAGATAGTCGTCCACCGCACTGCCCACGGTCGGATGGAAGCGGTCATCGCCGAACACATCGGTCAGTTCGAAGCGCCGGAGCTTGTCGCGCACCGGGTCCTTCATCTCGGCGAAATGTAGTGCGATACCGTCTTCGGCCAGCGCTTGCGCAAGTTCGCGCAGCATGTCGGCCGACGTCACGTCGACGCTGGTCACGGGTTCGGCGGCAACTACCACGCGGCGCACCGGCGTAGGCGCCGCCGCGACGGCTTCCAGCAGCCGCTGCTGGAACAGCTCGGCATTGGCGAAGAACAGCGGCGCATCCCAGCGGAACAGCACCAGCCCGGCAATCTGCTCGCCATGCGGATATCGCTGCAGGTCGTGGTAGCCGCGCAGGCCCTGCACGCGGCCCAGCACGGCAAAATGCGGCCGCCAGCCGTCCCACAGGAATTCGATGATCGCCAGCGCCACCGCGATGCAGATGCCGGGGATGGCGCCGAACGCCGCCACCGCGACGAAGCACAGCATCGACAGCCAGAACTCCCATTGCTGGATGCGGAAGATGCGCTTGAGATCCTTGAACTCGAACAGGCCGAGGGCCGCGGCGATCACCACGGCAGCCAGCGCGCTGTGCGGCAGATCGCGCAGCAGTTTGGGCGCGAACATCAGCAGCACGGCCACCGCGACCGCGCCGACCACCCCGGTCAGCTGCGTGCGCGCGCCGGCGGCTTCCGCCACGGGCGTGCGCGACGCACTGCTGCTGACCGGAATCCCCTGGAAGAACCCCGCCGCCAGGTTGGCAACGCCCAGCCCGACCATTTCCTGGTTGGGATCCACCTGCACGCGTGCGCGCGCGGCGAACGTGCGCGAGAGCACGCTGGTGTCGGCAAAGGCAATCAGCGCCACCGTACAGCCACCCAGCACGATCTTGACCAGATCCGCCCCCTCGAACCATGGCACCACAAACACCGGCAAGCCTTGCGGAATCTCGCCCAGCACCTTCACGCCGAATGCGTCCAGATCGAAAACGATGACCGCCAGCGTGGCCAGCACCACCGCGATCAGCAGCCCGGGAATGCGCAGGAAGCGCTTGAGCAGCAGGATCACCGCCAGGCTGCCCGCTCCTACCGCAAAGCTGTACCAGTTGGCCTTGCCGGCGAAGATCGACTGGGCCAATTGCCATAGTTCGGCAAGCGGTCCAGCGTCGTCGACCTTGATGGCAAACAGCTTGGGAAGCTGACTGACCAGCACGGTCAGCGCGATGCCGTTGGTGTAGCCATAGCGAATCGGCTTCGATAGCAGTTCCGTGATGAATCCCAATCGCAGCAGCCCCAGCGTGATGCAGAATACGCCCGCGACGATGGCCATCAGGCTGGCCGTGGCGATCGCGCGAGCCGGGTCTCCGGCAGCTGCGCTGAGCACCACGGCAAGGATCGGTGCGGCCAGCGCGGAGTCCGGGCCGAGCACAAGGATGCGGCTCGGGCCAAACAGCGCATAGGCCAGCAGCGGGACAATCGTCGCGTACAAGCCGTAGACGCCCCCCACGCCCGACGCCTCCGCGTAGGCGATCCCGACCGGCACCAGCATCGAGGTCAGCACCAGCCCGGCCGCCAGATCGCGCGGCAACCAGGCAGCCTGATACCCCTTCAGTATCGCGATGCCGGGAAGCCAGCGCAGTGCGCCGTCCAGCGATGCGGGTGGATGCAATGCCATGGCCGTGTGCGATCCGTTTTGCCTCGATCAGGTTTCGATGATAGTCATCCACTACCTTTGCATCGCGGGCCCCGATTTGCCATTGGACTTTGTACTCACGACGCCGCGCGCGCCGCGGGCGCGGCGAACTGCGGTATCCCTTTGGGCCAATTGAGCGTCACGCCTTCGCGCACTACGTTGACTATCGAGAACGAGTACGACGCGATCTTCGCGTCGGCTTACGTCATGCCACCGGAGACGCGCAATGAGCAAACGGGATACGTCCAGCCTGGCGAGCTTGTCGCCATTCGAACTGAAAGACGAGCTGATCAAGCTTGCGGGCAGCACCAGTAACCGGCTGATGCTCAATGCCGGGCGCGGCAATCCGAACTTCCTTGCGACCGTTCCGAGACATGGCTTCTGGCAACTGGGGCTGTTCGCGATGACCGAATCCGAGCGCTCGTTTTCGTATCTGAGCCCGGGCGTGGGCGGATTCCCGCGCCGCGCGGGCATCGAGGAGCGCTTTGACCTGTTTGCGCGCCACTACCGCGATGTGCCCGGTGTGCACTTCCTGGCGGGCGCGGTCTCCTATGTGCGCGATCAGCTGGGGCTCGACGGCGGCGATTTTCTATACGAGATGTGCGAGGGCATCCTGGCCTGCAACTACCCGGTGCCCGACCGCATGCTCAGGTTGAGCGAAAAGATCGTCAAGCAGTACATCCGCAGGGAAATGATCGGCAAGCATCCGTTCACCGGTGACTTCGATCTCTACGCCGTGGAAGGCGGCACGGCCGCGATGACCTACCTGTTCAACTCGATGCGCGTGAATCATCTGCTGAAGGCGGGCGACACGATCGCGCTGGGCATGCCGATCTTCACCCCGTACCTCGAGATCCCGGAGCTGGCCGAATACCACCTGACCGAACTGTCGATCGACGCCGATCCCGCCGCCGGCTGGCAATATCCGAAGCAGGAACTGGACAAGCTGCGCAACCCCAAGGTGAAGGCGTTCTTCCTGGTCAATCCCAGCAACCCGCCCTCCGTGCGCGTCAGCGACGAAAGCCTGGAATATCTGGCCGAGATCGTCAAGGAGCGTCCGGACCTGATCATTCTGACCGACGATGTGTACGGCACGTTTGCCGACAACTTTGTCTCCCTGTTCGCAATGTGTCCGCACAACACGATCCTCGTGTACTCGTACTCGAAGTACTTCGGTGCCACCGGCTGGCGGCTCGGCGTGATCGCCACGCACAAGTCGAACCTGCTCGACGCCAAGATCGCTGACCTGCCCAAGGACGAGCGCCACGGCCTCAATCAGCGCTATGCGTCGATCACCACCAAGCCGGAAAAATTGCTGTTCATCGACCGCGTGGTGGCCGACAGCCGCACCGTGGCGCTGAACCACACCGCCGGCCTGTCCACGCCGCAGCAGGTGCAGATGGTGTTGTTTTCGCTGTTCTCGCTCATGGATACGGCCGAAACGTACAAGCAAACGATGAAGCAGCTGATCCGCAGCCGCAAGGCCGCGCTGTACCGCGGCATGGGCACGCCGCCGGCGCCGGTCGACGCTAACGTGGTCGATTACTACACGCTGCTCGACGTGGAGCAGATGAGCCGAGAAGTCGGTCCCGATTTCGTCGCGTGGCTGCTCGATTCGATCGAGCCGCACGAACTGCTGTTCCGCCTGGCCGAAGAAGCCGGCGTGGTGCTGCTGCCGGGCGGAGGTTTCGGCACGCGGCATCCGTCAGGCCGCGTCTCGCTGGCCAACCTGAACGAGGAGGATTACGTCAAGATCGGTCGATCCGTGCGCAAGCTGCGCGACGAATACCTGGAACGCTACCGCGCCGCGGGCAAAGAGGGCAAGGCCAAGAAAAAATAGGCGCACCCCGGGCAACGCCAGCACGCAGTTCGGACGCCGATAACAAGAGGGAAACATCATGACCTGGTTCGTTGACACGCTGAAGGCCTATCCGGAGATCGCCATATTCCTTGCGCTGGGCATCGGGTACTGGGTCGGCGGCAAGAGCTTCAAGGGCTTCAGCCTTGGCGCTGTGACGTCGACCCTGCTGGTGGCCATTGTCATCGGCATCCTGGGCGTCAAGATCTCGGCCAACGTGAAGTCGGTGTTCTTCCTGATGTTCCTGTTTGCCGTGGGCTACGGCGTGGGGCCGCAGTTCGTGCGCGGCATTGCCAAGGACGGGCTGCCGCAGGCGATCTTCGCGGCAATCATGGCAGTCTTCTCGCTGGCAGCGGCGGCCGTGGCGGCGAAGATCGCCGGCTACGATCTCGGTTCGGCGGCGGGCCTGTTCGCGGGGTCGCAGACCATCTCCGCATCGATGGGCCTGGCCACCGACGCCATCAATCGGCTGGGGCGCTCGCCCGAGGAAACCAAGGTCCTGCTGGACGGCATGCCCATCGCTTATGCGGTGACCTATATCTTCGGCACCGTGGGCTCGGCCATCATCCTGGCGCAACTGGGGCCCAAACTGCTCAATATCGATCTGGTGGCGGCATGCAAGGAATACGAGACGATGCTGGGCGCCGGCTCGGCCAGCGCCGATGGGGCGACCGAATGGCATGACTTCGAGATGCGCGCGTATTCCGTGGCGCAGGACAGCCCGTTCATCGGCCGCACGGTCGGCGAGATCGAGGCCGGCACGCGCGAAGGCGTGCGCGCATTTGTGGAGCGGATCCGGCGCAACGGCAAGATCATCGAGATCGACCGCACCACCGTGATCGAAGCGCAGGACGTGGTGGCTATTGGCGGCAAGCGCGACCAGATGATTCTGCGGCTGGGACCGAGCGGACGCGAGGTGGAAGATGCAGAATTGCTGAACATCCCGACCGAAGGCGTCGACATCTACATCACCAACAAGAAGGTCGACGACAAGACGCTGCAGGAGCTCGCGCGCTGGCCCGGCGCGCGCGGCGTGTTCCTCAAAAAGATCAAGCGCGGCCCGACCGAGACAGTGATCCCGGTGCTGCCCAAGACGCGCCTGTATCGCGGCGACGTGATCAACGTGGTCGGGCGCACGCAGGACATCAACGCCGCCGCACGCGAGATCGGCTACGTCGATCGTCCCACCACCGTGACTGACGTGGCGTTCGTGTCGCTGGCCATTACCGTCGGCGCGCTGATCGGCGCCGTCGTGATCAACGTGGCCGGCATCCCGCTGACGATTTCGACGGCAGGCGGATCGCTGATTGCCGGCATCGTGTTCGGCTGGTTCCGCGCCATTCATCCAACCTTTGGACGGATCCCCGAACCGACGTTGTGGTTCATGAACTCGGTGGGCCTGAACGTATTCATCGCCGTGGTCGGCATTTCCGCCGGGCCCGGCTTTGTCGCCGGGCTGCAGAAGCTCGGCATCAGCCTGTTCCTGTGGGGCATTTTCGCCACCACCGTGCCGCTGCTCCTCGGCATGCTGCTGGCAAAGTTCGTGTTCAAGTTTCACCCCGCGCTGATCCTCGGCATCTGCGCCGGCGCGCGCACCACAACGGCCGCGCTCGGCATGGTGTGCGAAGCGGCCAAGAGCCAGGTGCCCGGGCTTGGCTACACGGTTACGTATGCCGTGGGCAACACGCTGCTGACGATCTGGGGCATGGTGATCATCATCATCCTGTCCTGACGCAGGACCGCGCGCATACGCCGCGTGTCTGCGGTTCTCGCCCCAGGGCCTTGGGGGCGCAGCAAGCGCCGCCTGAAGTCCAACGGGTTTCCCGCACTGTCCCAAAATGCAAAACCGTTGTCACGGATAATCAAATCGTCGCCTCCCAATACGGGATACTTCGCTCGTCGCGGCCAGCCCGGCGCGCGTAGCCGCAAGCAGGTTTTCACCTGCTGTGGCGCAAGTATTCGAGGAGACGGTTTTCATGTTCCCACGCAACCGCAACCGCAACCGCACCTATGCGGACGCTCCGGCCCGTAACGGCGGCCCACCGCGTTCGCGCCATTACCCCTGGCTGGTCTTTGCATTGAGCTTTTGCCTGCTGTTGTCCGACTACATGTCGCGTCAGGTGCTCAACGCGCTGTTTCCGCTGCTCAAGGCGGAATGGCCGCTGAGCGACGCCAGCCTCGGCGCGCTCGGCGGCGTGGTGGCGCTGATGGTGGGCGTGCTGACCGTGCCGCTGTCGATGCTCGCCGACCGTTGGGGACACGTGCGCAGCCTCACGCTGATGGCGTTGCTGTGGAGTCTGGCCACGCTCGGATGCGCGCTGGCCAATTCGTTCGGCGCGATGTTCGTCGCCAGGCTATGCGTGGGCGTTGGCGAAGCGGCCTACGGCAGCGTCGGCATCGCGCTGGTGCTCTCGGTGTTTCCGCGCGACATGCGCTCCACGCTCAGCGCGGCGTTCATCGCCGGCGGCGCTTTCGGATCGGTGTTGGGCATGGCGCTCGGCGGCGTGATCTCGGCTCATTTCGGCTGGCGCTTTGCGTTTGCCGGCATGGCGCTGTTCGGGCTGGTGCTGGTTGTGCTGTACCGCATGGTCGTGACCGAACGCCGACTGCAGCAGCAGCGCGTAACAGTCGAGCCTTCGCACCCCGCCGGCGCGCCGGGCTGCGCCATGTCGATCCGCGCCCTGCCCGCGGCGCTGTTCTCGTCGCGCTCGATCCTGTGCGCGTACGTGGGCAGCGCCTTGCAGTTGCTGGTGATGGGGTCGCTGCTGGCGTGGATGCCGAGCTATCTTGGCCGCTACTACGGCATGGCCACGGCGCCCGCGGGCCTGGCATCGGCAGGCTTCGTGCTGGCCGGCGGCGCCGGCATGATCATGTGCGGCGTGCTGACCGACCGCGTAGCGCGCCGCACACCCGCGCTGAAGTGGCGCATGGCCATGCTCTACAGCGTGGGCTGCTTCGCCCTGCTCTTCACTGGATTTCATATGGCGCCCGGCGCGGCGCAACTGGCGCTGATGGCGGGCGGCATGCTGCTGGCCGGCGGCAGCGCCGGACCGGCCAGCGCGGCGGTGGCCAACCTCACCGACCCGAGCATCCACGCCACGGCATTCGCCACGCTGACGCTCGCCAACAACCTGATCGGCCTGGCGCCGGGGCCATATCTGGCCGGCGTACTGGCCGACCACATCGGCCTGTCGCTCGCGTTGCAGTGGCTCACGCTCGGTGCGTTGCTGGCCGCGCTGTGCTTCGTGATCGGACGCCGCACCTATTCGGCCGACCTGTTGCGCCTGGCGCAGCGCGGCCGGTACGCCTGATTTCCTCCACGACACCGACTGACGATGACGATGACGATGCACCTGCCATCCGACACCACGATCCTGATCGTCCCCGGTCTGCGCGACCACGTTGCCGAGCACTGGCAAACGCTGTTGCAGGCCGAACTGCCAAACGCGCGCAGCGTGCCGCCGCTGGAGATCGACAAGCTTAGCCGCGCAGCGCGTGTCGCCGCACTGGACGCGGCCATGGCCGC
>Ga0187844_10002271_pt1 | contig 13760 bp, 15 predicted proteins | sample SpaLakP09_SKY_50_FD_134517 | JGI IMG/M metagenome (GOLD analysis project Ga0187844, IMG submission 134517) | Oligotrophic lake water microbial communities from Sparkling Lake, Wisconsin, USA - SP09_SKY_50 | ecosystem: Environmental > Aquatic > Freshwater > Lake | place: USA: Sparkling Lake...
ATGCAGAAGCTGGGCCAGCAGCAGGAAGTGCTGACGGCGACGGCCAACGGTTCCGCGTTCCTGGACGGTGTGAGCGTGCACAACACGGTCCATCAGAACGGCCAGAACAAGATCGTCGGCTGAGTTGCCGCTGCGCGGGACCGGCACCGCTCCCGCGCAGCGCTCCCGACACGAACGAACACCATACGAACCCCACGAACAGGAGAACATCATGTCTACCATTCACATCCGCGACCTGGCGCACAGCGCCGCACTCGACAACCAGGCCATGACGGCCGTCCGCGGCGGCTATGCCGGCCTCGGCAAGGACATCAACGTGAACGTGAACGTCAACCAGCAACTGGCCCAGTTCCAGCAGATCGGCGTCAACGTCCTGAACAACAACGGCGTCATCGGCGCCGGCTTCGTCGGCCCGGACGTTCGGCTCGCCGCCCCGATGTGGGGCGAGAACCGCGCCGTGTTCTGACCGCCTTCGACAATCCATCACGACATCCAGGAGAACCGCCATGAAAACCTTGACCATCACCGACCTCGCCCGCAGCGACCGCCTCGACCGTCCGACCATGTCCGCCGTGCGCGGCGGCTGGAAAGTCGGTTCCCCGTCTTTCGCCATCGGCGACGTCAAGTACCTCGGTACCTACGACTCGTCGATCAACGCGGCACAGAACCTCGGCCAGACGCAGGACGTGCTGACGGCCACCGCGAACGGCTCCGCGTTCGCCGACTGCGTCCACGTCGACAACGACGTGGCGCAGAACGGCAAGAACACGATCGTGCGCCGCTGAGCGCATGCACGACAAACCGGGACAACCGGAAAATTTGGACTACACTGGGGAGACCGGCCTCCGGTCTCCTTCTTCCCGTCTGGAGCGCATCATGGCGACCATTACCGTCAAAGACCTTCCCGCCAGCATGGCACTGGACCGCAGGGCGATGTCGGCCATCCAGGGCGGCGGCGGCGCCCCCTGGGTCTTCGGCTGGATCCAGCCGTATGTCGACGCGGGACCGAGCCAGTTCCCGGTCATTAACTTCTACCAGATCAACAACTTTGCCGACCAGATGATCAACCAGTATCAGACGGTATCGGTCAGCAATACCGGCGCGAACGCCACACTGAACGTGGCAGTCGATGAAAGCAGCCTCAACAAGGCCTTCCGCCCGGCCTGACCGTTCGAGCCGGCCATGAGCTGCGACACCGCCTTCCACTGGACGTCCGCCGCGCTGACGGACGTCGGGCGCGTGCGCAGCCGCAACGAGGATGCTTGCCTGGCCCAGCCGCAACGGGGCTTGTGGGTCGTGGCGGACGGCATGGGGGGCCATGCGTTCGGCGACGTCGCGAGCCGTACCGTCGTCGACGCGCTCGACCGGCTTCCGCCGCCGTCCGGCCTGTCCACCTTCATCGACGCCGCGCGCAACGCGCTGGACCAGGTCAACGGCGCGCTGCGCGCCGAGGCACGTACCAGGCACGTACCGGTGATGGGCAGCACGGTCGTCGTGCTGCTCGCGTGCGGGACGGAAGCCGCATGCCTGTGGGCCGGCGACAGCCGCATCTACCTGTACCGGCAGGGCCGTCTGCAACAGCTCACGCGCGATCACAGCCAGGCCGTGGCGTTGCAGGCGCGCGGCATCGATGCCGCCGCTGCGCACGCAAGCGCCAACATGATCACCCGCGCGGTGGGCGCGAGCGATACGCTGGAGGTCGACGTGGCGACCCTGTCCATCCGCGACGGCGACATCTTCCTGCTGTGCAGCGACGGTCTCAGCAATCCGGTGTCCGAGCAGGACATCCGCGAGACGCTCGCGTGCGGCGACTGCACCCATGCGGCGCAAACCCTCGTCGGGCTGGCGCTGGCGAACGGCGGCCGCGACAATGTCACGGTCGTCGTCACAGGCGCGAGCGACATGTCGGTCGACAAGACGCTGCTGAATCCCACCTTGTAGCTCAATGGTGTTTGCGAAAGTCCTTGGAGTGCAGGCCGTGCTTCCTCAGCAGGATCTGCAAATGCGAACGGTTCATGTCCCAGCGCCGCGCCAGTTCGGCCACGGTGCCGCCGACTTCCTGCAGTCCACGCTCGAGGCACAGCCGTTCCGCTTCGTCGCTCGCGACGCGCTTGGCTTCGGCGAGCGACACATGGTCCGCGCTACTGGCCCCCACCGCACCGGCGGAGGAACGCGCCGCCGCCGGCCGGATGTCTTCCGGCAAATGGGACAGGTCGGCCGTCTCGCCGGCGAGGCAGCTGATGCGATACATGATGTTGCGCAGCTCGCGAATATTGCCGGGATACGCATAGCGCAGCAGGAAGTCGCGCAGGCGCGCCGTCAGGGCGACCGGCCGCCGTTTCAGCGCTTCCGCCGCCTCGTCGCCGTAATAGGCGAGCAGCAGCGGGATCTCGTCCTTGCGCTCGCGCAGCGACGGCAGCGTGACGTGGATGACACTGAGGCGGTAGAACAGGTCTTCGCGAAACGTGCCCTGCTCGATCAGCTTGCGCAGGTTCTTGTTGGTCGCAGCCACGATGCGCGCGTCCACGGAGATCGTCTCGTCCGACCCGACGCGCTGGATTTCGTGCGACTGCAGCACGCGCAGCAGCTTGACCTGCCCCGGCAGCGGCAGCTCGCCGATCTCGTCGAGGAAGATGGTGCCCTTGTGCGCGCTCTCGAACTTGCCCTTGCGGTCGTTGGCCGCGCCCGTGAACGCACCCTTCTTGTGGCCGAACAGTTCCGACTCGAGCAGGCTGTCGGGAATCGCGCCGCAGTTGACCGAGACGTACGGCTTGTCGGCGCGCGCGCCATTGGCGTGGATTACCTTGGCCATCAGCTCCTTGCCGGTGCCGCTTTCGCCGTCGACGAGGACGGGCAGGTCGGTGGGCGCCGCCTTCTCGGCGATCTCCAGCGCATCGAGCAGCTTCGGGTTGTCGCCGAACGTGCCTTCGAACACGAAGCTGCGCGCCAGCAAAGCGCGCCGTCGTTCGCCCGCCGGCGGTTCGGGCACGGGTTCCTCGCCCGTGCGCCGCTCGACGTCGCCGCTGACGGCCTGCACGAAGCGTTCCTTGTGCGACAACTGCATCACCTCGTCGCGCAGGCTGCCGGCCTGGCGCAGCAGTTTTTCCACGTCCGGGCGTTCGAGCCGGGTCGCCCAGCGCAACGTGGAGCGCATGATCTCGATCTTTTCCAGCAGGGCCGCATAGGACATCGCGGATCCGCGTTCGCCGCCCGGATTGAACAGTTTCATGAGATGCCGGCTCCCAGCTGTTTCTGCACCAGCTCGTAGTACATGCCGCGCCGGGCGAGCAATTCCTCGTGCCGGCCCTGTTCCGCGATCCTCCCTTCGTACAGCACGACGATCTTGTCGGCCCGCATGATCGTGCTGAGACGGTGCGCGATGATGACGGCCGTGCGTCCCGCCAGGATCGCTTCCATGTTCGCCATGATGTTGCTTTCGGACTGGGTGTCGAGCGCCGACGTCGCTTCGTCGAACACGAGCAGGCGCGGGTCGTGATACAAAGCGCGCGCAATGCACAGGCGTTGCACCTGGCCGCCGGACAGCCCCATGCCGCGTTCTCCGACCACCTGTTCGTAGCCGAGCGGCAGCTTGCTGATGAAGGCGTGCGCATCCGCCATCTTCGCCACGTCCTCGACGCGGCGCCGGTCAGGGCTGTCGTCGCCGCTGGCGATGTTTTCCGCGATCGTGCCGGAAAACAGCAGGTTGCTCTGCATGACGTAGCCGACCTGCGCCCGGTAATACGCGCGGTCGACGGCGCTCATGTCGTAGCCGTCGACGAAGATCTTGCCTTCGCTGGGCGGATAGAAGCCTACGAGCAGCTTGGCCAGCGTTGTCTTGCCCGAACCGCTGCGGCCGACGATGGCCACGAGCTGGCCGGGCTTGATCTCGATGTCGATGTCTTCCAGCACGTACGGCGTGTCTTCGCCGCCGTAGCGGAAATACATGCGTTCGAGCCTGACCTCGCCCTGCAGGTCGGGCAGCACGACACGCGCCGCGACGTCGGATGGCTTCTGTTCAGGCTCGATGTCGAGCACGTCGCCGAGGCGCTCCATCGCGACGGTGGCATCGCCCATGCGGCTCCACAGGACCACGAGGCCCATCAACGGCCCCAGCACGCTGCCCATCAGGGCATTGAATGCCATCAGCTGGCCGATCGTCAGCTCGCGCGCCAGCACGAGGCTCGCGCCGGCCCACAGGATCACGATCGTCGTCGCGGAATTCAGCACCTGGCTCGCGAGGCCCACAAGGATGCTGAACGACTGCGAGCGGTATTGCGTCTCCAGCGCCTTGACGTACTTCCTTTCCCATTTCAGGCGCACGGGGCGCTCGCTCCCCATGCCCTTGATGGTCTCGATACCGCCCAGCGCCTCCATCAGGAACGATTGCGCATCGGTCGACGCGGCGAACACCTCTCTGGCGTATTCCTTGATGCGCGGCGTTGCCAGCACGGTCAGCCCGACGATCGGGATCACGAAGCCGATCAGCAGCATCGTCAGCTTGACGTTGTAGAAGAACAGGATCGTGAAATAGATGAACACCATCAGCAGGTTGAGCAGGGTGGTCACGGTCGATTCGGTGAGAAATGCCCGGATCGTCTGGTTTTCCGAAAAGCGGGCCAGGATGTCGCCGGTCTTGCGCTTGGCAAAGAACGAATACGGCAGCGACATCGTGTGCTTGAAGAACTGCGCCATCATCGAGAAGTCGAGGTTGCGCACCATGTAGTTCGACAGGTAGGCGCGCAAGGTTGACATGACCTGCGTGAATGCGGTGGAGATGACGAGGCCCAGGATCAGCAGGTGCAGCAGACCCAGGTTCTGGTGCACGAGCACGCCGTCGAGGATGTTCTGGATGATCAGCGGCGGCACGATGCCCAGCATCTGGATGACGAACGTCGCGAGGAACAGGTGCAGCAGGATTTTCTTGTAGGGCCGCAGGTAGCCGACGAAGCGCAGCCACGGCGAGCCGGCCGCCACGCCTTGCGCGAGCTGCGCTCCCGGCGTGAACACGAGGCACGTGCCGCTCCAGCCCCGTTCGAACTCGTCCACGCTCAGCTTCTTGAAGCCGATCGCCGGGTCGGCGACCCACACGTGGTCCGGCGAAACGCCATACACGATCACGTAGTGGTACCCCTCCCAGTGCACGATGAACGGCAGTTCGAACCCCTGCAGCGCGTCGTAGGTGCATTGCACGCCGCGCGCACCGAATCCGAGCGCCTCGCCCGCGCGCGCGAGGCTGTCCAGCGTGGCGCCTTGCGCCGTGACGTTGGCCAGTTCGCGCAACTTACCGAGTGTAATGTTGATGCCGTAATGGCGGCACAGCATCGCCAGGCAGGCGGCGCCGCAATCCATTTCCTCGGCCTGCTCGACCCAGGCGAAGCGCTTGATGACCTTTTCGCCGCGCTTCGGCTGCGACGCGAGGTCGAGCACGACGGGACGGCGCCGTCGTTCCGCCAGTTTTTTCTGGCGATGCAGTTCGCGTTCCTGGAAACGGATGCGGTCCTCGATGACTTCGCGGAACCTGGTGTTGCGTTCGAGGATGAAATGCGCGGACTTTTCCGGAATCACCAGCACCGTCGTGTCCGCCGCGGCCACGACGGTGGCCGGCTGTTCCTGCCGCATCATGCACGCCCGCTCGCCGAAGATCTCGCCGGGGCCCAGCGTGGCCAGCACGTACTCGTCGGTGCTGTCGTTCACGACGATGCGTACCTCGCCCTGGCGCACGATATACAGGCGACGGTCGTCGCGCGACCCCTGCTTCAGGATCTCCTTGCCGCCGCCCACGCGCTTGACGCCGACGCTGCGCACGAACTCGTCCAGCTCGGGCTTGCTGACCTTGCCGCGCAGGTCGAACAGCTTTGCCACGAGTCCGCCCGCCGAGCTGATCGCGACATAGTTGTTGATGAAGTCGAGCGCGGCCGGGTTGCGGCCGACGACGGGTTCGATCGCCGCGCGTGGAATGAACCACAGCTCCGTCTTCAGGGCCGCGCGCGCGGACAGTTCGTGCCGGTAGTTGCGCAGCATGGCAATCTCGGCGAACACTTCGCCGGTCTTGCGCACGCCCATGCTGGTTTCCTTGCCGTGCTCCTCGCTGAACACGCGTACGGAACCGGCGTGCACCACGTAAAGCCCATCGGCCGCGTCGCCGGCCTTGCAGATGGTGTCGCCGAACGCATACGAGCGGATCTCGATCGCGGAAGCGAGCCGTTCCAGTTCCTCCTCCGTGAAGACGGACAGGATCTCGACGGCTGCCAGGAATGCCGCGGGAGATTGCTGCTGTTGCGCCAGGGAGTCCATGTCGATGCTCCGCGAATCCGTCCGTCACGTCGCGGCCATCGCCGGCTCAGTGCGCGGGGCAGGCTTCGATGATGTGTTCCTGCGCCCGCGCCGCCAGCCACTCCTCGCGCAGCAGGCGGCGCACTTCCACGGTCGTGTCGTCGTCGAGGGCCGCGGGATACCTGGCGTTGACCACATAGATTTCGAACAGCGTGCGGTCGGGCGAGGGAAACGGTCCCAGCAGGTCGCCGGGCGCGGCATTGAACACGCGCGCCTCGATGTCGGGCTTCAGCGCGCCGCGCAACACCTTGCCGATCACGCCACCGTTCTCGCGCGACTCGCCGACCGAATATTCGCGCACCATCTCCGCGAAGCTGTCCGGATCGTCGGTCAATGCCGACATCATTTCCCTGGCCTTGCCTTCGGAATCCAGCACGATGTGGCTGATCTCGACGCTGTCGAACCTGGGAGAGTTGAGTTTGAAATACTGTTCGATGGCTTGTGGGCTGCAGACCTGTTCCATTATCTTTTCCTGGATCAGGCCGTCGACGATGAATTCTTCGAACTCGTCCAGGCTGACGCCCATCACGTCGAGGTAGTGATTCATGTCGGCTGCGCGATGCAGCCCCTGGATGCGGCGGAACTGGTCGGCGCGTTCCTGGACCGCTTCCGGCGCGGGCTGCATGCCCTGCTTTTTCGCCGCGAGCACGGTCAGCTTGTCGCGCACGATCTGCTCGACGAGTCCTTCGAACTGCCCGGTCAGCTTGAGTGTCCGGATGAAGTCATCCGTATCGATGACGACATCGTCGATGCGCACAATCCCGGTCATGGTCTCTCCCTCGACATCCTCGTCCTATCTGTTGTAGCAGGCCGCGGGGCAAAGTCAATGTCGGAACGCTGTGCGCGAAGCGGCCGCGGCCGCCTCGCCGGATCTTACTGCGGCAAGCCGTTGTACCCTTCCGACGCCGCCTTGAGCTGCAGGAAGACGACGTCCGCCGGTACCGTCTCGCCCGCCCGCAGCTTGGTGCGCGGGTCGTCCATCACGGGCGTGAGCATGAGCTTGCCTTCGACCCGGTCGGCGACGAACCAGGATTTCAGCGCGGGCACGTGCACGACGAAATCGCCGGCGCCATGTCGATAGCGGCTGATGAGCCGCGCGACAGCCGCGTTGCCCAGTTCGGCTGCCCGCCAGCCGTCGCGCGCCCCGGTGACGAAGATCGACGTGGCCACGCGGTCGCCGACCTTGACGGGGAACAGGCTGCGCCGGATGTCGACGAGCAGCGTTTCCGGATCGGTGTTGGCGGTAAAGGCGCGCAGGGCGTCGAGCTGGACCCGGTAGACCTGCAGCGGTTCGCCGAGCGTGGCCTGGCGTACCTCGGCCTCCGACTCGAAGCCGAGCGATGCATAGTTGCCGGCATTGACGACCTGCCTGAGCGTGGTGAGGCCACGCTGGGCGGCCGTCTCCTGGCTGTGGTTGGGGCGGGGCTGGCTCGTCTGGCAACCGCCGAGGAAACAGGCCAGCGCAACGATCACCGCGAAAGGAAATTTGCGCATGTCATTCACCTTTGTACGTGATGTTGTAATAGTCGTTCCAGTGGGTATGGTCGCCCGCGCGGCTGACGTATTCGGCATACGTCATGATCGTTTCGGTGCCGCCGACCAGCGTGCTCGGATCCGTATAGGGCTCGGGATCGTTGACGTCCACGTATTCCACGCCACCCACGGTGAAATAGCCTTTTACGACCATCATATGGCCGCCGCCGCCGGGCCAGTGCCAGCTGAATGCGATCGGTTTCTTGTTGCAGTAAATCTGCGATTTGATCTGGCTGAACGTGAGTGCCGTATCGGATGTCTGGTCGGCCGTGAAACCGTATTTCTCGTATTCCGGCCAGCCGCCGTTATTGCAACTGCCGGAATTATTTGCGCAGCACGTCGTGAGACCGAAACGTTGATTGGCTTCGACGCACTGGGCAACGTCGTGGCCCAGGAAACGCATGGTCATCTGGCCGCTCGCCGCCCAGCACCAGTTCGATGCCTGCTGGGGTAATGTCGGGACGTCGATCGTTGCTACCAACGGTGGATGACAGCAGGCGGAAAAAGTTCCCAATAAAAAAATTCCGCCAAGAATATGTACGCTTTTCATTACGGCGACCCTCCAGCGAGTTCAATCGTTTATTCCGGGAAAAATCCACAGTGGATAAACCCTCTCGATCAAGGTATATGCGGATCGGGTGCGAACCCAACCTGATTCCGATGATCTGTTGAGGCCGCTCATTCGCCGTAAACGTTGCAATATAGATACAGAGGCGTTCTCCTGAAGAATTTCCATTGTAAGTGCGTTGCCACGGCTCTAACGTTAAAATAGAATAATTCTCATTTAGATTCCCATTATCGTTTGAGCATGCGTCACCTGACTTCCCGCCGTGCCGTCCTGTGGTTGAGCCTTCTTTTTTCCAGCGTCTTCACGGCGTGCGGCGGTGGCGGCGGCAGCGATCCGGCACCCTCCACGTCGACGGCGGCAGTCGTGACGTCGTTCAGCCCGAGCGCCGCCCTGGGCGAGAAAATCTACAACGACGTCTCGCTGTCGGCGTCCGGCCGTCAGTCGTGCGCAACCTGCCACAGTCCCGACAACGCGCACGGACCCACCAATGACCTGGCCGTGCAGCTCGGCGGCCCCGACGGCGACGTGCCGGGGTTCCGCGCCTCGCCGTCGCTGCGTTACATGCAGCAGACGCCGGCGTTCCACTTCGAGGCCGACGGCACGCCCGTCGGCGGTTTCGACCGCGACGGCCGCGCACGCACGCTGCAGGACCAGGCCGAGCGTCCTTTCCTGGCGCCGCACGAGATGGCCAACCTCACCAAGGCGGACGTCGTCGCGCGGCTGCAGCGCGCGGCCTACGCGGCGCAGTTCCGGGCCACGTTCGGCGACAAGATCCTCGACAACGTCGACCAGGCGCTCAGCCGCGCCCAGTTCGCCCTCCAGCAATTCGAGAACGAGGATCCGCGCTTCCACCCGTTCGACTCGAAATATGACTTGTTCCTGGCCGGTAAAGCCAAGCTGTCGGACGCGGAGCTGCGCGGCCTGGCGCTGTTCAACGATCCGCAAAAGGGCAATTGCGCGGCTTGCCACCCGAGTGCGCGCGGCGCGGCCGGCAGCGCGCCCCTGTTCACCGACTTCAGCTACGACAACCTGGGCGTGCCGCGCAACGCGCGCATCCCAGCCACGCGCGATCCGGCCTATTTCGACCTGGGCTTGTGCGGCCCCGACCGTACCGATCTCGCCGACCGGCCGGACCTGTGCGGGGCGTTCAAGGTGCCGACCTTGCGCAACGTGGCGACGCGCAAGGCGTTCTTCCATAACGGCGCGTTCGCGAGCCTGACGGACGTCGTGCGCTTCTACGTCACGCGCGATACGAACCCGGAACGCTGGTATCCGCTGAACGCCGACGGGACCGTGGACAAATTCAACGACCTGCCGCCCGCGCTGCGCAAGAACGTGAACACGGCGGAAGTGCCCTACAACCGCCAGCCGGGCATGGCACCGGCACTGAACGAGACCGAGATTGCCGACCTGGTCCAGTTCCTCGGCACGCTCACCGACGGCTATCACCCTTAACCATCATCCGAGAACATCCATGAAGCAACGTGTCATCAGCGCGGCATTGGCGGCCGCATTCCTTTCCATCCCGGTTGCCGGCCTGGCCCAGGAGACCGACCTGTCGAAACGCGTCGAGCAGCTCGCTGCCGAACTGGAGAAGGTAAAGGCCGAACTGGCGGCGCAGCGCGCCCAAGCCGCCGCTGCCGCCCCGCGCGCCGATGTACCTGCGCCGTCGGTCGCGCCGGCCGTCGCACCGGCCCAGCCGGCACCCGCCGCGCCGCTGGCGGCCAGTACCGTCTTCTCCGGTTACGGCGAAGTGAACTACAACCACCCGGTGCGCAACGCCGGCGGCGCGCAGACCGACCTGCGCCGCGCGGTCATCGGCATCCAGCACCGCTTCGACGACAAAACCAAGGTGGTCGCGGAATTCGAATGGGAGCACGCGATCGCGTCCGCTTCGGACAGCGGCGAGTCGGCCATCGAGCAGATGTATGTCGAACGCGAATTCAACGGCGGCCTGCGCGGCAGGGCGGGTCTGTTCCTGATGCCGGTCGGCCTGTTGAACCAGAACCACGAGCCGACCGCCTACTATGGCGTCGAGCGCAACTTCGTCGAAACGGCCATCATTCCCACGACCTGGCGCGAAGCGGGCGTCGGCCTGTCGGGCGAATTCGGCGACGGCTTCGCGTGGGACGCCGGGCTGACCACCGGTTTCGACCTGGGCAAGTGGGACCCTGCGTCCGGCGAAGGCCGCGAGTCGCCGCTGGGCGCCATTCACCAGGAGGGACAGCTGGCCAAGTCGCGCGACCTGTCGCTGCACGGCGCGCTCAACTGGCGCGGTTATCCGGGCCTGCTCGTCGGCGGCTCCGTCTTCTCGGGCAAGGCGGGTCACAAGACGACCGATTTCCCCGCCAACGACGCGCGCGTGACCCTGGCCGAACTGCACACCCGCTACACGCCGGGCGCGTGGGATCTGTCCGCGTTGTGGGCGTACGGGCGCATCTCGAACACCGACGCGCTCAACACAACCTTCGTCGGCAACCCGACGCCCGTGCCCAGCAGCTTCGCCGGATGGTATCTGCAGGCCGCGTATAAACTCTGGCAGGGCGCCGACTACGCGCTCAGCCCGTTCGCCCGTTTCGAGAGCTTCAACACGGCCCGCTCGTATGCCCAGCTGCCCGCCGGACTGGGCGTGCCGACGACGCCGTACGAACGCGTGGCGACCGTCGGCGCGAACCTGACGGTGGCGCAAGGCGTCGTACTCAAGGCCGATTACCAGAAATTCCGCCAGGACAAGACGCTCGACAGGGTGAACCTGGGCGTCGGCTTCTCCTATTGATCGGGCATCCGGAGACATCGTCATGCGCTACGTTCCTCTCGTCGTCCTCGGCGCCTGCGCCGTCACCGCGCCGGTCTTTGCGACGCAATACCTCAGCCCGGAACAGGCGCAGAAGCTGATGTTCCCGGAGGCCGACAGCTTCCGCGCACAGCCGCTGTCGCTCGACACGGCCCAGATGCGGCAGGTCGAGCAGGCCGCGGGGGTGCCCGCGCGTTCGGCACAGTGGCGTGTCGTCGGGGCCTACAAGGGCGAGGCATTGCTGGGCTATATGGTGCTCGACGACGTCATCGGCAAATTCGAGCTGATCTCCTACGCCGTCGGCATCAATCCGGACGCCAGCGTGCGCCAGGTCGAAATCCTGGCGTACCGCGAAAGCCACGGCAGCGAAATCCGGCTGCCCGCCTGGCGCCGGCAGTTCGTCGGCAAGAGCGCCCGCAGCGGCGACCTGCGCATCGGGGGCGGCATCAACAACATCAGCGGTGCCACCCTGTCCTGCACGCACGTCACCGACGGCGTGCGCCGCATCGCCGCCGTGGCGCAGGTCGCGCTGGCCAGATGAGCCGCCGCGCGCAGCCCTGGCTCGGCACCCTCGTCGACATCAGCGTCGAGGGCACGTCCAGCCAGGACGCGGTCACGGCCGCCTTCGCCGAGATCGCGCGCCTGCACCGGCTGATGAGTTTCCATGACGGCGCCAGCGACATCGCGCGCATCAACCGCGCGCTGCCGGGCGACACGGTCGCGGTCGACGCGGCCACGTGGCAGGTCCTGCAGCTGGCGGAGACGATCGCGGACCTGTCCGGCGGGGCGTTCGACATCGCCTGCGCGCCCTGGCTGGTCGACCGGAACGTGTTGCCGTCGCCCGTGCCGGGGCAGGCAGCGCCGTCCGCGCGCGCATCGTCCGGCGTGTTCGCGCTCGACGACGCGGGCCGGGTCCGCAAGTGCGGCGCGGGGTGGATCGACGTCGGCGGCATCGACGATGTAGCCCTTGGCGATGCCGCCGTGGCCGTCCTCGAGGCGGCGGGCGTGCCGGGCGGCTGCGTGAATGCCGGCGGCGATCTGCGCGCGTTCGGGACGATGCAGGTCCCGGTCGCCGTGCGCGCCCCCGGCGCACCCGGGCAGGCGGCGCGTCATATAATGTTGTGCGACGAAGCCCTGGCGACGTCGGGCAGCTATTTTTCGGCACGCGCGCATGGCGACGGCGTCGTCAGCGCCCTGCTCGACGGACGCGACGGCAAGCCGCTGGTCGCGACTGCCAGCGCCTCCGTGCGCGCGCCGCGCTGCGCGGTGGCGGACGCGCTGACGAAGGTCGTACTGGCGACCGGGGCGTGCGACCACCCGGCATTGACCGCATTCGGCGCCACCGCTTTCCTGCTTTGAGACCATGACCCGCATGCCCAGCACCGCCACCGGCCGCCTTCTTTCGTTCAAGCTCGAACGCTGTCACCGCCGCAGCGTCTACGCGTCCGGCCTCGTGCTGCTGCTGTCGGGTGCGGCCTGGCTCGTGCTGCATTATTTCCTGCGCCCGGTCAGCGAGTTCGGCGAGACCGTCCATCCGCTCGAACCCTGGGCCATGAAACTGCATGGCGCGGCGGCGATGGCGTCCCTGTTCTTCGTCGGCAGCCTGCTGCATCTGCACGTGCGCCGGGCGCTGCGGGCCGGACGGAACGCGTTGACGGGGTGGGCGTTGATCGCCACGCTGTCTTTCCTGACGCTGACCGGCTACGGCCTGTACTACGTGGCCGGCGAGGGTGACCGTCCGGTCTGGTCGCTGCTGCACTGGGCCGTCGGCTGCGCGGTGGCCGTGCTGTTCGTCGTGCACGTGCTGGTCGGACGGCGCAGCGTGCGCGACTGAGTCCGCGGCGGCCGCCTGCGTTATCATGCGATCCATGCGCCGCCTGATTCTCATCCTGCTGCTGGTCGTCTATCCATTCCAGGTCGCCCTGGCCGTGGCGGACAAGTGCTGCGCGATGACGCCGGCCGGCGTGAGTCACCACAGCGTCGCCGCGGATGCCGGACCCGTGTTCGTGGCCGACGACGATAGCGCTGCCCTCGCCGATCCGCATTGCGCGGCCTGCACGTTCGGGCACACGGCCTGCCTGCCGGCGGCGTTCGTCGTGATACCGGCGGAGCGCCGGCACGCTTCCGGCATCGACTTTTACCCTTCCTACCTCAAAGCGCCTCCCGCAAGCCGTCCCGAACGGCCGCAATGGCCTGCCGCCGCCTGACCCGCGCGCGGTGTTGATCCCTCACAAATCCCCGCGCGCCTGAATCGATCATCGGGAGCCTCGAAAAACTGTGGCGAGCGGCAGCAATGTCGTTCGAGAAGCGCAGCTGTACGCTAGTACAGTGAGCATCGCAGGACGACAGGGCAACGCGCAGCAGGTTTTTCGACGCTCCCATTTTCAGGAGCACGCATGAACACAACCAGACAAACGCTGGCGGTGCTGTTTTTCGCATCCGCGCTGGCCTGGCGTTGCGACGCCGCGCCCATCGACTTATCCACGGCGATCCGGCTCGCCCTCGACCAGCCCGTCGCGCGCGCGGCCGCGC
>Ga0187844_10002272_pt1 | contig 13759 bp, 21 predicted proteins | sample SpaLakP09_SKY_50_FD_134517 | JGI IMG/M metagenome (GOLD analysis project Ga0187844, IMG submission 134517) | Oligotrophic lake water microbial communities from Sparkling Lake, Wisconsin, USA - SP09_SKY_50 | ecosystem: Environmental > Aquatic > Freshwater > Lake | place: USA: Sparkling Lake...
AAATATTCATTTGACCTAAGAACTAAATTATTCAATATATTTAAATAGGATTCAATATTATTTTTAGATAAAACAACATGTCTATCTGTATATCCACCATAATTCTCACAATCAGGAATCCATATATAATTTTCATTCATAAGTTCTACATTCGGATGTGGTAGTTGATATATATAATCACTTCTTGTAATAATAAACCTTTCATATTTATTTATTAAATCGTTATCAATCAAATTTTTTAATAAAAACCATCTAAAAAATATTAATATACCAGCAGAACCCGGGTGTTGATTATGAATATCGGTTATTCCTCCTAAAAATTGGTCTTTTACTTTCAAGAATTCACGCCAATGTAGATGTTTTTTATATGTAATTACATTTTCTTGACTAACAAAATTGTCATTATTAATATTTTTAATACCATATACTTGATTATTCCAAGAGGTATCTGATAAATCCTTAATATGGATTACAATTTCATCATTAAAATCATTAAAATTTATTAGACTTCCATCATTATTTCCGTAATAAGTAATATTTTCAGTTGATTGTTGGGGGTTTTGTAATTTGCCACACAAAGCATTAACGTTACGAAGACATTCGTATTTCGGTTTGTTTTGTGATATTATATTATAAGCATACTCAAATGCATCACCAAAATCACCTGGTTCTGGATAGGTGAAGGTATATTTTGCTAATTTGTAAAATGGATTATTATAATCATAATCGGGTTTAACACCAATGCATACACACAAATCAGCATTGAAGATATCTATAACGTTTTTTTTAAAACTATCAAAAGTTAATTCACTTGCTCTTGTTTCACCTAAAATAATTACCAGTGTTTTATCCATATATATATTCTTTTTATTTTTTAAGTTAAAGTTAATAATCTTACTCGTTTATTGATTCTAGGTTAGTTTTATTATTTTTTGGTATTGGTACGGTACTTGCGATAATCATTTTATTGAATAATATTTTAGCCATGCAATGTATTCCTTTGACATAACACTCGTACATATTATCATAGACAATTCCATCACGTTCTGCTAATAACTTTGGACTAGTTTTTGAACGGAAGAAAATTACTGAATTATCATCTTTGTCGGTGGTTCCATAAATAAATAAACAACTGTCACATACTTGCATTGAATGAATCATATGTTGGTCCACGTTATTACAAACCGGGCAATGATAACAATTGTTAATTTCTTTGTTCATTGTTTAATTATTTGTTGTTTTTTTTTCATTCAATTATTTTAATTCCGCATAACGGAAAATCCTTTGTACATTTCGGTAATTTTCCTTCTTCTGCTTTGGAATATAATCTTCCTGTTATTATTTCCGTTACCGATTCTTTTAGACTGATAAATATTCTCGAAACGATATTCATGATTTATTAATTAAGTATTAAGTTTATTTTTTTAAATTTAATTAGTTAATCTTGGTGGTCGTTATCAGATTCTTGGTAAGAACGTTCAGATTCTTGGTAAGAACGTTCAGGTTCTTGGTCTGAATTTTCAGATTCTTGGTCTAAATCTGAATGTTGGAGTCTTTCAACCAATTGTTCAACTGATGAATCTGAATCATCAGAATTTATATAGTCGAATATGGGATAATTATTTTTTTCAAATTTAAAAACGGTGTATACAACAAAACGACTAAATTTATTAATAATATTAATATAACAATAGAGTAATATAGATGTACTTGATAATTTACCAATGAGTATCATAAGTTCCATAACTGAATAATTGTATAAAAAATCAATTATGTCATCTTTCACCATCATCAATTTAATATAAGTATTACAATCATCGTCACATGTATAACTGATGTTTTTAATGAATTTCGAAACAAATACCATCTTTGTTTTACCCGAGGGTACTGATTTTTAAATTAACTTTTTGTTTTTTTAAATAATCTTACCTTTTTTAAAAAATAAACCTAAACGGGGTTTTTTTTAAAAAATAAACCGATAGTAGCTTTCCTCTTCGGAAAATCCATTGGTTTCGGCTGTTTCGGCATCGATTATTACTGATTCTCTACGTGGAATAACATTTTCAAAACAGTTGTTTATTTCTGGAGTTATTGATTTTATATAATTGAAATCCATTGAACTGTAAAGTTGATTATCGGTTAAAGCTGATGTGTTTAATTCAAAAAAGTTATTGTATTGGTCTTCACTGAAAACTGTTCTAAGATTGTATTCATAATATGTAACAAACATTATTTTTTTATTGATTATGAATTCAACCAGAAAATTTTTTTGTTCAGCATTTGTTATCGACGTTCTGCAATTAGGACAGCTTGGGTTTTTTATAACCCAGTTTGTTATACAATCTGTACAGAATGTATGTTTGCAATTCGTTAATGTAATTTGATTCGTAGCTTTATTTAAACAAATTGAACATTCTGAAACTTCAAGCTGCAAGGGAGGTGGACGGTGGAATGTACAGAAAGGACTTATAAGAATGTCGTCTTCAACAATACAGTTTTTTTTCTTACAACGTTGTCCAAAGGAGTTAGTCGCACTGCAACGATACTTGTAAGCCATTTACTTTACCCCACTGGGGAGTTCCCTAGGGAACTAACTTTATTTTTTACCAAATTAACGATTAATTTGTTAACGATTAATTTGTTAAGTTTGTTTCAAGGTCTGGTTTTTTTGAGAATCCATATTTGTTTGGTAGTGTCAATCTTGTTTTTGGGCACAGTTTCCAGATTTGCAATTGGGTCAAGTTCGCCGTGTTTGAAGGTACAAACACTTCCCCTCGTGCAACGGTCGTGTTCCCAGAACGTACATATCTTTGTTTTGTAAGGTGCGTTTTGACGGGTTAAAGGTTTTTTAACGAATAACGTTCCTTGTTCAGTTAACATTTTTAACTCCCTGAGGAGTTCCCGAGGGAATAATTAGTCTGTTATCGAGTCGTACCAATCTGGGTACAATTGTCTGAACTGGAAATCGTTGTTTAGACGTTCACAGTACTCAAGTAGCACGTTAATTAATAACAAATGCATAAGAACACTTGTAACTGGGTCATAAATATGGATTTCCCGGGGTGTCATAATTATTTTTTACACCTTTTCAGGTGCCCCGAGGGGAACTTTGGTACGATTACTTCAAAACCGTCTTTGCAATTTCTGCACTTCGAGAACGGATACCGTCCATGGAAAACGGGTCAACGAATCCAGGTGGTTCGTTCCTTACTTTTAGGAAATGGGCAGTTGGACAATAATAAAAGTATTGTGTCTGGACAACCTTCGATAGCATGCACAGAGGGTCATAATAGAAAAAGCTACTGTTGTCCATTTCACCAAGTTTTACTTCCCTTGGGAGGACCCGAAGGTCTTGGTTGTTAACGACGCCGTTAAGTCAATTCTTCAAAATTAACAAACTTAAGGGAATCCTTATTCTTGACACCTAAACGATAAAACAAACAAATGTCGTAACGAAAGGAAGTAATGTCTACAACATTCCCACTGATTGTTTCAATGCGTCCAATTTCCTTGTCGATAATACCCAATTCCACACGGGTTTCACCAAGTTGGTTCTGGGGAATTATTTCCATCTTGATGTAGTCTCCAGAACTAAGTGATTCGTACTCGATAAATTCCCATTCACATTTTATCCTTTGTAACATGGGGTCAGGTGAAACTTTCATTTTTACCGTGTTGTTTGTGGCTCAGTTTACCCAGCGGGGGAGTTCCCGAGGGAACGCCATTAATTACTTGATTTTTTCAATATATACCCTTGTAGTCTTCAATTTGTTCGATACAAGATTTAACCATAAGCACCCAATTTTTCCATCCATGTTGTTTGATACGAATAAGTTCGAAATAATACCTGTAGATATTCTCGAGGTCATATTTCAAATGTGGAACATTGGTACTTTCTGGAAACACAAGACCAGCCAATGTAAATATCCATTTATTGTCAGTGAAAACAGAAGGCCCGTGCTCATACGCACCAATTCTGATAAATATATCTTGCATGTAAATCGAACAATGAACTGGTAAGAAACTGAAGTTACCGAAAGATTCAACGTACAGACCATGTTTCAACGTGAATGGGTTAAGTATCGGGTCATTAAGGTTGTCATATGTTTCAAGAAATTCAGTTAATGTAATGTAATGAACGCGGTGATTTGTTTTTACCTTTTTGGCTGGATTGTAATCACCTGTAAGTTCAATGAATACATCATTTACCGAGTTGTTCATCTTTAATTGGGTTATTTTAACTGGTGTGTGATTAGCCTAGGCTAATTTAAACTTTTGTAAAAAAGTAACTTAACAAATCAACTTGTCAATAGCTGCTATCATTTTATTAATCTTAGTTAGTTCTTTATTCGAATGAACTTTACGTGATTTCTTCTTCTTACCAAATAAGTTCAGAGTATCTTCAGGATTTGTTCTCATTTTAGCTAAAAGTTCTTGTTCTTCTGGTTGTTCAAAAAACACACGGGGGTCACCTGCAGCTTCCGCCAATAATCTTTTAGGTGCCCAGAATATTGCTTTTTTCACCATTTCTTCTAATTTAGGAGCCGACCTTGTATCCTTATCGTATATAAACTTTGCAAAATATGTATCACGGTCTATTGTCGTTATACTATCTATATTATCGAGTATTTTCCCATCATAGAAGAAGTTCATCAAAGACTTGATTTGCTCGTCTTTTACAGTACTTGTTGTTATTTTACCAGGACCTGTTCCCACAATAGTTGTCACCCTACCTTTTTTATCAGATACTGAAGTCGCACTGTACGGTCTCCAATCTATCATTACTTGGTACTTTTGAGCAAGGTCTTTTTTCTTGTTGCTCTTGTCTATATCATGAACGTATGCTTTTACATCTAAATTTGTTGAAATAACATCATTACGATAACCGTATCTAGGACGTCTGGTTATATAGTAAGCTACTCTTTTGGGAACTCTAAAAGAACCCCAAGAAGGTATTTGATTAACGGCTATAATCAGATTAATACCTTCATTTTCGTCAATTACTTTTTCAAACGCATTTTTGAGTATTCTGAAAAGATTTCCGGTTTCATTTTTAAAAGCCTCGTTTGCCCTTATTCGTTGTTCTTTTGTTAATGGAACCGACGACCTGGGCATTTTAAAATAACTAATTAACGGAAATATTTTAATTAGGTAAAATAAATGTATTACACCCGTCATTAATAGCCAAAGCTATCGTTTTTGTTAATTAATTATTTTAAACGCGCCAGGTAAACAACCGGTTGTTTGTTCACCTGAGGTGTTTTGCGGCCATATAACCAGAACCACGTGGTATTGAATTGTCAGTGGGACGAGTCTGCTCACTTGGTTGTTGTTTGACAGCCGTTTCTGTAAATATTATTTGATTGTTTTCCTTATAAACAGTATCGAGCCTAGGTTTCTTTTGCTTGAAAAAGTGATTCATCGTAATATTGGAATCATTTTCCATAGCACGGAGTTCTCTTTTCATTGTTTCGATACGGTATTTCAAAAATACTTTGTTCATCATCTGGTTGACCATCAGGTAATCTCCCGAATGGGGAATATTACTTTCCATTGATTGAAATATTATACCTCCCTTGGGAGGCCCCGAAGGAACCGTTTTTTTTTGTTTATATTTCGTTGATGGAATAATGACCTGTGAGATGGTTTATAGCTTTCATCTGTCTGAATTCCCCGTTCTGGTAAACAACACCGGCCACTTTGTGGGTTTCACACCACCACCACAAATTGTCATTTTCCCTTTTGGGCTTGAATTCAAAGTTTCTCTTGAGACAAACGCATCTTCCTTCGTTGGGACCGATATACTTCAGCAACCTGCTCATTGTATCAGATTCAACATTTGAATGTTCCTGTTGACATTCAAAATGATATTCCATAATTAATGGTATTAAAGAGTACTTTATTAATGTAATTTAGTTTTTTGTTAATTTCCTTTAAAGAACTTTCTCAAATGTTTCTATTTATCTTTTCTATTTTCGACATACGTTCCTTATGGAACCTTTGTATTTTTGTTGCAGCCTTGTTTTTAATCTGGTCGATTTTAGCAGATTCAAAGCACAATTCTCCATTTTGAGGTTCACATTTAAAAAGGGTAATTGTTTCATTAACTGGGTTCACTACAGGTGGTATTTCAGAAGACATGTTTATCATAAAAATGATAAATCTTCTAAAGAAAAACAACAATCGATCGGTACCTGTAATCTTTTTGGTGTTGCCAGTTGATTCAGTTGTTATGACAAATGTATTTTCGTATTTCCAGTCTGCTTCAATGTAATACAGTTCGGTTTCTTCAAATGAAAAATTAACACCCTTGGACACATAAACTGTAATCATTAAATCTCCTGGATTACTTACAAGCACTTGCTTGAGTGAAATTAGAAGTACATCTCGTGGGTTTATCATTTATTAATAACGTCATTTTTAATTATCGAGATAATTGGTTCTTTTTGAAATTTATCATTGCCCGAGTGTATCCAGAACCACCTGGTGTGTATTTATTTTCTATATAATCACGAATACCTCTTTGTATTTTATTGATTGCTTTGAGTTTTAGAGATTCTACCCTTGATGACTCGAAACAATGTGGATTTGTAGACGGGTTACAATTGAACAATGTAAGTGTATTAAATTCTGCACGGTAATTTATACTAGAATGCATTTGTATTCCATATATAATAACATTTTCGAAAAAGGAAAGTACATTCGATATGGTTTTCACCGTTTTCTCGGTATCTTTGTTTTTTACAACAAAAGATTTTTCATTTCTAGAAATAAAAAAATTTATCGGTTGTAAAAAATTGATGTTCTTGTAAACAGACAACGTAACAGCAAGTTGTCCTGGAGCTGTTACACTAATTTGTTCGAGTGCCAGAACAAGTATATCCCTTGGGTTTTCCATTAATTAAATAAAACATATAATTTCAAAGTTATTATCACCCCCGTTGGGGGTTCCCGAGGGAATCAATATTTAATCAGTAAGGTCAAAAAATCCTAACTTGAGCACAAAACAAGTTTTACCATCGCACTCAGAACCTTTTTTAACATACCATGAATTTTTTACAGAACGATATGTCATTATTTCTTTAGTTGCATAAATATTAAAACGTGAATCGGTATTCATATAATCAATTAATTCATCAAACTCAGATTCTGAATAATTCTTTTCAAAAGTGAATCGAATAAGTATGAATTCTAAAAATTGAACCCACAACGATGGAGGAATAATAAAAGAATAACATATGGAATATTCAGTATATATTCCGTATAGTCCTTTTTGTTCCATATACAAACAACAATTGTATATGTCTGTTTTACTAGCCTTTCCACGACACACCGGACATGTAAATTTTATAGGAAGCCATTCAATTAAACAATCTGAACAGTATTCATGTCCACAATCTGTCATTTTCATAACATCGGACTTGAGTCCTAGAGTGTCGTAACAAATACTACAAATCCTGGGTTCAGGTTCAGGTAACTCTATATCCATATGAAGGACACATTTATCGGAATCCATGTGTTTGATACGGCCACAACGCTTACCTGTTGTTAAAATATATTCACAACGATACCGATAATTATGGATTTTGCACACAGTTTCTTTTGAGCTTGCCTTGTTCTTGCAACGGGTACACGAGTTTGTAATTCCTTCACACTGGTTTAGAAATACCATCTATATTTACCCCCGTAGGGGGTTCCCTAGGGAACATTAATGGTAATTGCATTCTGAATATTTACAGTTCCAGCACCAATAAATTGAATCCATACCCTCACTGGCCGCGTTTTCGTCGTCAATATATTCTTCTTCTTCGATTATTTGTTGTTCTTTCCAAATAGTCCATTGCTTCCAGATAAAGACAATGTCAGTATTATATTCCATATTTAATATTTACTTTACCCTCGTGGAGGGTTCCCTAGGGAACAATTGTTTGTTTGGTTATTTCAAATTGAAAATATTCATAAATCCCATATTTTTTTCTAGAATTTTCATTTTTTCAATCAATTCCCTAGATTCCTTTTCGAGAACTTCATTTCGTTCACTTAATACCACATTGGTATTTTTAAGATACATATTTTCATTCTGAATACGCGTACAATCGGTTTTGAGATCCCTGATTATTTTATTAGATTCCCACAGTTGATGACCTTGTGTTTTGTAATGCTGTTTTAAAGACGCATACGAAGAGTATTCCTTGTTGTTGCATTGGCAAATCAACCTGGATGACAAACGGTTATCTGCTGTTGGTTCCATATTTACTTTACCCCCGTAGGGGGTTCCCGAGGGAACAATTGTTTGTTTGGTTAAATAAGTTTCAAAGCACGAAGGTATTCAAGATACAAATTGGCAATTCCCAAAATTGTGCGTGGATTCCAAAGGACTTGTTTTCGGAACTGCCAATTAAGATAGCACCGTTCAATAACATGGACAGCATTCTTCCGCAATTGGTATGTCTTCCAGTACCTTTTGATTCTGTCTGACGAATTTCTCGAACGAATAAACATAGTATAATCAAGTATCACATAGGCAACATATGTTCCATAATGTCCTACATGTCCATTATATACTATATCTACTTCTAAAGCACAAAGTGATACATTTACATCTTCAAAATAAATACTTTGGGCATTCTGAACGGTACACAGTTTTCCAGACTCAGGAAAAATCGAATCTTGGTATTCTTCTAACAGGTACAAACGTTCACGTAGATAAATAACATCCAATCCAGGCCTGCATTGAGCCATTTGTTTCATGTAGTCATTGAGTTCAATCATCAGTTTAAAATTTTTTACACCTTTTCAGGTGCCCCGAGGGGAACGTTCGATTATTTATTTTTAACTTTGTCAACAAGGTCAACGACAAAATCGGCAACGACGTCGGTAATGACGTCCCATCTTTTATCCGCCGTCAAGTTGAAACTGCCAGAACACCGTTGTTTTTCAGGTTTAAAAATAAGCTTGTTAATCAAGCCCAAATTGATTATCCTGTTGTTGATATCGGTTTCCGAACGCTTGTATAATCTTGCAATATCGGTAATCGGTAAATCCATAATCAACTTGGCAAGTTGCTGGTCTTCAATGGTTGTCCATTCCATAACAATGTTATCGGGTTGAAAATACTCTTGTATCAGTTGGGTATTGATAGCTACTTGGTTAAGTACCAAGAACTGTACCAAAATCAAGAAAACGTAAATAGTTGATTGTAGGTGTTGAATACTCAAAAATGGTTGATTCATCTTACACCCTTTCAGGTGCCCCGAGGGGAACTTTGGTATATTTGATTACTTTTTAAAAGTTGTAAACATCATTAACAGCGAAATACTCAGTGGTCCTGAGGTGAAACAAACATTCGCTCAATACAAATATGTTCTTGCCATTAACAGGTGAATAATAATTTGTAACCCCAGTGAGAACACGTGAACGTCTGCTCATATATTCAACACTCGCATATTCTTCGAACCTTGGGTCTGTTTTCATGTAATCGAGTATCTCATTAAACTCTGTTTCACTGTAAGCTTTTGCAAGTCGATAACGACCACGAATGAATATAATAAAATCCATCCACATTTGACGAGGAAATACGAATGAAAAATACAATATGTTAACAGTGTAAGTACCAAAAAGCCTATTATCAGATACAAACAAAGCGCATTTATCGAAGTCTGCTGAATTAACAATTCCACGACACATAGGACAATTTCTTTTCTTGAAAACCCATGTAGATATACATTTACTACAAAAAGAGTGCTTGCAATCAGTCAATTCTATAAATTCTGTTTCGGGTCCGAAAGACTCATAACAGATGTTACACATTTTTGGTTCCTGGACAACTTTATCAGCGGGTTCTTGGACGAGGGGTTGGTGTAATGCACAAATATCTAAACCTCTGTGTTTCATACGACCGCAACGCTTACCTGTTTTTAAAATATATTCACAACGGTAACGAGCATCGTGTATTTTACATACTATTTCTCGCGGACATGCCTTGTTATTGCACCTGTTTCCCGAATTGGTGATTGCTTCACACTTAATTACAGATTCCATGGGTATTTAATTAATTATTCTTACCAGGGCAAGTTTAAGTAATTTTATTTTTTTGTAAAAATAACATTAATCCGTTTTTCTTTTCTTTCTGGATTGTTCACTCCGTTCAATCTGTTCATGGGATTCACAAGGTTCATGGTCCATAAAACCAGCACCGTTGTCGATTTCAATGGAATTGTACAACCACTTCAACCTTGCAGCTCGTTTGGTTTTGACACTGTGACAACTAACACACAAAACCTGTAGGTTGGAAGAATCGTTAGTACCACCAATAGCAACTTCGATGATATGGTCAATATTGTGCCCAGATTCATCTATGAGTCCATCGTTACAACGCCACATTGGACACATGTAACCAATACACCCAATAGCCGGTTTCTCAGGACTATTTGCACACCTGTCGACCTGGAGAGTTCGCCTGGTTTGTGAATTGATGTATCGTTTACCACCCATCCCCGGACACCCAAACTTTAAAGTTAATAACGGGTGTTTTTTTAAATTGGTAAAGGTATTAAGCCCCGAAGGGCGGTCCCTAGGGACCTAAAAACTTGAAATAACCGGGTAATCAGATTACTCAGATTCTTCCAACTGGGCTGGAGTTGCCTTTTTGGGCTTTGTGACTTTCTTTTTGGGAGGAACCACAAGTTCTGGAATTGGTTCCAATTCAGATTCATCTCCAGAATCAATACTTGGATTACTTACCAACTGGTCTAGGTTCTTGTTGGAGATAATCTTTTTAGCGTCTGTGATGTGTCGCCAGCAGAACCATTGAACCTCACCTGAATCGGATAGGTATTCCTCCGTAGCACTTGTTCCACATGGAAGACCCTTGTCGTTGCAACCCGAACATTGGTGTTTATCAGTGTTCTTCGAACTCGAACTGCTCGAAGCTTTTCCCCTTTTTGGCTTGACAGTCTTGGTAACGGTCGTTTCCGTTCCAGATTGCTGGCCTTCGATGTAAGCCCAAACACGTTCTATCAGGTCGCTCTTGTTTCCACCCGTTTTGAGCCCGTTATCCTTGCAAAAGGTATTCAGGATAACGGACGTACAACGACGAAGGTCATCCTTGGAAAAAGCTTCAGTTGGGTCTTCGAGCTTGTCAACCTTGGCGACCTTGGCCTTGGGGGAACCACCTGGAGAGGTCTTACCACCCTTGGCACCATTAACACTTGGTACGTTGTTTAGCCATTCCTTGCTCATATGGTCAACGTAACACGTAAAACACTTATTAACGACTTCGATGAGGCTGTCCTTGATAGATTCATCGAGGTTGTTACTACCGATAAAGTTGTCAATGATGGATTCCATGGCAGACATCTATGAATTAACGTTGGACTTGTTAACGTTGTACTTGTTATTAATTGCCTTCTTGATTGCCGAGGCAATTTGAGTAATTTTTGTTTTTGTAAAAAGCTACCTGATTTAATTACACCTTGGTTTCTTAAACGAACGCTGAAAATCCGAATCTACTTCAGGTTGGTATCGTTTACCACTTACGTTTTCTACGATAGTCATCATGGCACTGTACGCATTTAGAACGTATTCTAGTTTTTCTACGGGGTTGTCAACATTGAGAGACGATTCGAGGTCTGTACGAATGACCATCACGTTATTTTGCAAGTTCTGGACGTCGTAAACTGGAATGTATGTACTGTGCTCAGATTCGCCGTCCAAACGGATACTCAAGTCACATTCCGAGGAATAATAATCAGGGTCAAGGTTGATGTTTTTGAGGTAATACTGATTGATTTCATCTATTTTCTCCATAAACTTGATGAAAGGAACGAATAGAATATCAGATTCTTGAACCAGGTATCTAAGTACCTTCAACTTGGAGTAGTTTTCAGAAAGTTTCTTGCATTCGAGCTCTCCGTCGGTCAGAACGTTGGTGATACCAAACATGGAAATGTCATCAAGCAGTTCATTAACATCGTAATTTAGTTCCTTCGATTGTTCTGAAGTGCTGATTTTCCTGAAACCTTCGATGATTGAATCGATTGAAGAACACATTTTGGTAAATTGTGTTTAATTAAACCCAGTGGGAAGACCCTAAGGTCTTTTTATAACTTGAAAAATAAAACTTTTTAAAACTTTAATTGGATATTCATCGGATTTTTGATGAAAACCCATTCGTCATCCATGAATCGTTGGTTAAATCCCTTCTTGGGAGCAGGTGGTGTTGGCATATCGATTTGACGGTCAACGAACGTCCACTTTCCATCTACAAGAACCTGTAACTTGCGCTTCATTGGTGCTGGCGGAACTGGGGGCAAATTGTCCATTGTTGTTTGTTTGTTAACCAATCGGGTAGTTCCCTAGGGAACTTTTATTTTTTGTTTTTTTTTCACTTGGGGTGGTCAAGGACCTTTTTGATTCTGTGTTTAAAAGTTAACAATTCTCAATTTTCCATTCCTACAAACGATAACCATATCGGGAAGTATGTAGTTTTTGATAAAAACTGCTTGAGATTGTGTGAATCGTCTGGTTGGATACTTCTTAAATGCAGAAGTTGGCGACACCTTGAATTGTTTGTTGTCGTACACCATCGCGTTACCGTTTTTGCGCTTTATTACCACCCCCCGTGGGGGGTCCCGAAGGACTAGTTTTGTTGTAATTAATTTAATCGGAATCCGAGTCAGATTCGCTTGAGTCTGAATCAGAGTCTGAATCACTTGAGTCTGAATCCGAGTCAGAATCGTCAAGAGAGTCCCACACTGCGTCGATGAGGTACTCCTTGACTGTTTTTTTGATTTTGATATTTTTGTGCTCTAAAAAACCTGTAAGTTGGGCTACGGTAAACTTCTTGAGGTCAGATTTCTTGTCACATTTTTCGATTGATTTTATCAACTTCTTGATGCCGGTGTCCTTGGTTTTGGTAGTTTTCTTGGTACCGGTGTCCTTGGACTTGGTCTTGGTAGCACCCATCGCCTTGTTGATGTTGGCGAGTTGCTTCTCGATGTTGCTGAGGCTTTTGAGGAACTGTTTTGAGCTCATTTTAACGGTAATCGGTGTTTGTTAACCCAGTGGGTAGTTCCCTAGGGAACTTTGTTTGTTTTGGTTTTTTTTGGTTCGTTTTTTTAGATTTTCACAGCCTTGCGCTTGGGCTTCTTGGTGGGTTCAGGTTCAGGTTCAAGTTCGGAACTGTGCTCAGATTCAGATTCAGATTCTGAATCAGATACAAGTTGGTCGAGTGCGATTATTTCATTGGCATCGGTGATGTGGCGCCAGCAGAACCATTTACCATCGCACTGTTCAGTTGCACTTGTACCACATGCCACACCCTTGCTATTCGAACCGCAGCACTGGTGTTTTTCCGTTTTTGCGACCACTTTCTTGGGTTTGGAACGAGGAGATTTGTCTTCGGGTACGTCTTCGCCTTGGATAAAACGCCACACGCGTAAAACGATGTCCTTCTTGGTACCTGCACTCACTTTAAGCCCCTTTTCCTTGCAAAAATTATTGAGGGTAACGGTGGTGCAACGGCTAAGGTCGTCCTGGGATTCGGCATCGAGTGGGTTCTCCAACTTGTCATCCTTAGATACCTTTGCTTTTGTTTTTTCCGCGGTGGAGGTCGACTTGACTTGTTTTGCAACAAGTACGGCGAGGTCACCAAAACAATCGTGAACAAGCTCGAACAGTTTATCGGTGATAGACTCATCGAGGTTGTTGTCGGCGATGAACTTGGCAATGCGAGTGTCGACGGAGGACATCCTTGGAA
>Ga0187844_10002273_pt1 | contig 13757 bp, 13 predicted proteins | sample SpaLakP09_SKY_50_FD_134517 | JGI IMG/M metagenome (GOLD analysis project Ga0187844, IMG submission 134517) | Oligotrophic lake water microbial communities from Sparkling Lake, Wisconsin, USA - SP09_SKY_50 | ecosystem: Environmental > Aquatic > Freshwater > Lake | place: USA: Sparkling Lake...
CGGCGACCGGTCGCCGAACAGGGCCAGCAGCGCGGCGCCGACGAGGGCCAGCGCGAGGATCGCGTGGCGCGGCTTGATGTCGGTCTTCTTCATGACGGGTCCGTTCCGTCGCGCAGGTACAGGGTCAGCTTCAGGCGTGCATCCACCGTCGCGTCGCCGATGGCGTCGCGGTGGAAGGTGATCTCGTCCAGCGACGCGAACGGGATCGTGCGCAGCGCCGCCATCGCGAACTGCCAGATCGCCGCGTAGCTCCCTTTCACGGGCAGGTTGACCTGGTACGTATAGACCTTGGCGTTGCGGTCGTAGCCCGGCTTGTACTCGCCCTGGCGCAGCACGAGGCCGGCCTTGGTCGCGAGGCCGAACAGCGTCTTGACCTGCTGCTCGGCGCTGGCGCGCGCGCCCAGCGAGCCGTAGAAGGCGGCCAGGTTGTCCTGGGTCTGCACGGGCGCGGGTGCCGGCACGGGGTCCGGCGCGGCCGCCACCTGCGCCTCCTGTTTTACTTGCGCGGCGCGTGCTTCCTGCGCCCGTTCCATCGCCCACACGGCATTCAGGGTCCACGCCAGCGCGCCCGCCATCACGACGACGAGGATGCCGGCCGCCAGCACGAGCGGATTCGCGCGCAGCAGCATGATGCGCAGGCGCAGCAGCGGTGAATTCAAGGTCGTCTTCATCGCGCGGACCTCCACTGCGCATCGACCTGGAAGCGGATCGGCCGGTTCGCATCCTGTTCGTTGATCTCGTGGCGCACCAGCAGGACGGTGCTGAACCACTCGACGCGCTGCAGCGCCTCGACGTAGGCGATCATGTCGTCGCTGCTCTTCGCTTCCGCCGTGATGCGTACGCTGCTCTTCCGCGCGTCCGGCTCCAGCGCCAGCAGCGCAATCGTGGCGGGCGTTGCCGCCTGGACGGCGTCGTGCAGGCCGCGCCACGGCAGGTTCAACTGCTGCACGGACGTGTTCACGGCACTCGCCTGCGCGGGCGGCACCGTGCGCGCGGGCGCGGCGGCGGGCGCGCGCGCGACGGCGCGTGCCTGCGCCTGCGCGACCTGCGCGGTCCGCTCCGCCTCCACGCGCTGCAGGCTGCGGTATTGCGCGACAGTGCTCGCCAGCGGCCCCGCCAGAGCCAGGGCAACAACCAATAGGCTCCACGTCCCGCGCGGTGCGCGGTGCCACGTGCGCGCGAAGCTGGGCGGCGCGAAATCGATACGGACTTTCTTCATGGCGCCCTTCCCGTCAACGCGAGCCGCGCGCAATCGGGCCACAGCGGATCGGTCTCGTCCTCGAACAGCGTGCAGGCGAATTTCAGCCGGCCCGCGCTGCTCGCCCAGCCCTTCGGCGCCGGGCCGCAGATCTGCAGGCGCTCCGGCCGCGACAGTCCTACCCGGAGGGCCTCGCGCGCCACGTGGCCTTCGAGCCAGTCGCGGTCCGCACCCGGCGGAATCGGGGCTGTGCGCACGGCGGCGAGCAGGTCGCCGTCGAACGCGGCCACGCTCAATACGCCGCCGTGCACGACGCCGAACCACGCACCCGACCGGCGCACGCGGCGGTGCTGGTTCAGCGCGGCGACGAATTGCGGCACGATCTCGACCAGCCTGAAACGCTGGGACACGGCAGCCGTCGTCAGTTGTTCGAGCAGGGACAGCGGCAGCGCGGCCGCGAGGAACGGTCGCACCGCATCCCAGTCCGCGCTGATCGTCCAGCCGGACGCGCCGCCGAACAGCGACTGGAAGCGCAGCGTGGCCGCCGCTTCCAGGTCGGCGAGACGCGTCGCGCCTTGCGGTGGCGTCACCTGCCACAGGCGCGCGAGGTCGTCGGCCAGCACCACCGTCACCGGCAGGCCGGCGACGTCGTGCTCGCCCAGCAGCATGCCGAGCGCCGCGCCCAGCGACACCGGGTCGGCGCCGGTTGCCGCCACCTGCCCGAGCAGGCGCGCGCGCTCGTGCGGCCAGATGCTGGTGCGCACGAGCGCCAGCGCGTCCGGCGCGATGCCGATGCGCAGCGACTGGCCAAAGCTCGACTTGAAACCATTAAGCATGCAGCGTGACCCTCCGGATTTCCTCGATCGTCGTCGCGCCCCGTTGCACGAGGTCCAGCGCCGCGAGGCGCAGGCTGCGCGTGCCGTTGGCCGCGGCGGCCGCCTTGATGCGGCGGATCGGCTGCTTGTCGACGATCAGCTCGCGGATCTCGTCGTTCAACGTCAGGATCTCGGCGATCGAGCGGCGGCCCTTGTAGCCGGTGCCGCGGCAATCGCCGCATCCCAGGCCGTGCATGAATCGATAATCGTGCACGGCCGCACGCGCCAGGTGCGCGGACGCCAGCTCGTCGTCGGAAGGCGTGTACTGGACCACGCAGCGCGGGCAGTTCATGCGGATCAGGCGCTGGGCCCAGATGCCGTTCAGCGCCGACACGAACGCGTACGGATCGATGCCCATGTGCGTGAAGCGGCCGAACACGTCGAACACATTGTTGGCGTGGACCGTCGTCAGCACCAGGTGGCCCGTCAGCGCCGACTGCACCGCGATCTCCGCCGTCTCGCGGTCGCGGATCTCGCCGACCATGATCTTGTCCGGATCGTGGCGCAGGATCGAACGCAGGCCCTTCGCGAACGACAGGCCCTTCTTTTCGTTGACGGGGATCTGCAGGATGCCCGGCAGCTGGTATTCGACGGGGTCCTCGATCGTGATGATTTTTTCGCGGCCGTTGTGGATTTCCGTCAGCGCCGCGTACAAGGTCGTCGTCTTGCCGGAACCCGTCGGTCCCGTCACGAGCAGCATGCCGTACGCCTCCTGCGCGAGCATTCGGAGCGTCGCCAGCGACGGCGCGTCGAACCCGAGCGCCTCCAGCGTGAGCGAGCCATAGGCTTCGATCATCGCGCGCTTGTCGAGGATACGGATGACGGCATCCTCGCCATGGATGCTGGGCATGATCGACACGCGCAGGTCGATGTCGCGCCCGGCCGATTCGACGCGGAAGCTGCCGTCCTGCGGGACGCGGCGCTCGGCGATGTCCAGCTCCGCCAGCACTTTCAAACGCGAGATGATGTGCTCCGCCAGCTCGATGCCGCCGACGGACGCGGCGTGATCGAGCACGCCGTCCACGCGGTACTTGACGGCGAGGCCGCCCGCCGTGCTCTCCAGGTGGATGTCGGAAGCGCCCGCTTTCAGGGCGTCGTACAGCGTGGAGTTCACAAGCTTGACGGCGGGACTCGCGGCTTCCGACACGGACGCGAACGACAGCACCGTCGCGCTCTTGCCGTCGCGCCGCCCCTCCCCGCTGTCGCCGACGAGCGTGTCGACGGCGCGGGCGGATTCTTCGTGCTTGCCGAGGTAAGCCTGGATGTCGGATTGCAGCGCCAGGCGCAGGTGCAGCGGCGACGCGGCCGTCGCGCCGGACTGCGCCTGCAGCCACGTCTGCAGGTCGAGGTCGAACGGGTCGGCGATCACGCCCGTCAGGTTTTTCGCCTCGTCGCGCAGCAGCACGCAGTGGCGCGCCAGCGCCTGCGCCAGCGGCAGCAGGTCGAACGCGGGCTGCTGGCCGAACATCTCCGGCGTTTCCATCGTGGACAGGCCGAACGGTTCGGCCAGCAGGCGCACGATCTCGCGCGGCTCCAGGCCAGATAAACCCTGCAGCTCTTCGACGAGCGAACGGCGCGATTGCCGGCTCTGCGCGCGGGCGCGTGCCAGCAAGGCACCATCGAGTGAGGCGAGCGGCGCGTTCACGACATGTCTCCGGCGAGGTCGAAAATAGGCATGTACAACAGGACGACGATGGCGCCGACGACGAGGCCGATGGCCGCCATCAGCAGGGGTTCGAAGGTACGGGTGAAACGGTCGATCCAGCGGCCGATCTCGCCGTCGTAGAAGGCGGCCGAGCGCGTGAGCATCGTGCCCATCGCCCCCGTGCGCTCGCCCACGCGCAGCATGCGCAGCGAGATCGGCGTCGTCAGCCCGTTCGCCTCGAACGCATCGGACAGCGGCCGCCCCGCCTCGATCGCCGCGCGCGCCGCTTTCAGGCCGCCGGCCACGCCGGGCGACACCATGCCCTGCACGGTGTCGATCGCGTTCACGAGCGTGATGCCGCCTTCGTTCAGCATGCCCAGCGTGAGATAGAGGCGCGACAGTTCGTAGATGCGGGCACGCTCGCCGATGCCGGGCAACTTTGCCAGCAGGCGCGCGGCGCCGCCCTGCTTCAGGGCGCGCCGGATGGCCCACGCGGCGATCGTCACGAACGCGGCGAAGCCGATGAGGAGTCCGCCCGCATGCCGGCCCGCGAACTGGCCCCAGTCCAGCATCAGGCGCGACATCCACGGCAGGTTGCGGCCCGCGCCCTGGTAGACCTCGGCGAAGCGCGGCACGACGTACGACATCAGAAAAATGCTTACGCCGCCGCCCACGAGCAGCAGGATCGCCGGATAGATCGATGCGCTCACGACCTTGGCACGCACGGTGTCGATGCGCTGCTGGTATTCGATATAGCGTTCGAGTGCGCGCGGCAGGTCGCTCGTGCCCTCGGCCGCGCGCACGATGCCCACGTACAGCGGCGGGAACAGCGCGGGCTGCGCGGCCATCACGGTGGACAGGCGCTTGCCTTCGCGCAGGCCTGCCAGCAGCCGTTCCAGTACGCCGCGCGTGGCGGGACTGGCTTCCTTTTCCAGCAGCGCTTCCAGCCCTTCGACGATGCCCAGGCCCGCCGTCAGCAGCGCCAGCAGCTCCTGGCTGAACAGCACGAGCGACAGCTTGCCGCCGCGCTGGCGGCGCAGCAGCGGTGCCAGCACGGGTTCGATCGCGCTGACGAACAGGCCGCGCGCCTCGACCTGGCGGCGCGCGTCCGCCTCGTCGAGGGCGTCGACGAGCACGCTGGCGATGCGCATGTCGGGCGCAAGGGTGCGAACCGCGAACTGCATGGGAGCGACAGGCGGGAAGCGTTATTGGGAGCTGATGTCGGCGTTCTCGCCTTCGCCGCCCGGCTGGCCGTCCTTGCCGAGCGAGAGCACTTCATACTCGGCCTTGGTGCCGGGCGCGCGGTACTGGTAGGCGTGCCCCCACGGATCGAGCGGGACGCCCTTCTTCAGGTACGGGCCGTTCCACTTGCCGGATGCCGTCGACGGCGCCGTGAGCAGCGCGTTCAGGCCCTCTTCCGTCGTCGGATAGCGGCCGACGTCGAGCCGATAAGTGTCCAGCGATTTTTCGAACGCTTCGATCTGGGCCTTGGCGACCGTGACTTCGGATTTGCCCAGTTGGGAGAAATATTTCGGCCCGACGTAAGCCGCCAGCAAGCCGATGATAACGATAACTACCAAGAGTTCAAGCAGGGTAAAACCAGCCTGGCGGACCCGCGCGGCGGTGTCCTGGTTCTGCACACGATACATCCAACCGACTCCTCTATTGCTTTAGTGTAAAGCCTTTTGTGAAGGCTACCATGAGCCCGTCATGGCGACAAATCTTTTCCCGCGTCGAGCGTCGGTCGCACCGCAAACCGGATTTCTTGTTCGCAAAATTTTAACCTTGTTCTGCTTGCATGAACACTGTTACGCAATCGTTCCCCTATTCCTGGGGTCGGGGATAAGGGAATGCCTAGCATACCCCGTTATCTGTGTGAAATCCTTTATGTTTTTTCGTTAACTGCAGAAATATTTCTGTCGTTTTTGCGCGAATTTTTTCTCTTATGCATTTAAAGTTTCTGTGAGGATATTTCCTCAGATCATCGCTTATCTTCGTTTATTTCCACACGAAAATCTTTCGAAATGATAATGTTTGCACGAAATTAACGACAAAAATATTGAGCTACGGAAAAACTGAGGTTACAGTGGCGCATCGATGAGTTTCGCGTTGCTTACAATCATGAAAATCTCCGCTTTCCGTACCGTTATCGCCGTCAGCCTCGCCACCCTGCTCGCCGCATGCGGCAGCGGTGCCCAGATCGACCAGCCGGTCCAGACCGCCGCGATGACCGGCAGCGCCGCCCAGGTAGCCTCCGCCAACTCGCCCGCACCGGATTGCGCCGCCGACGGCTGCAAGGGCCTGCGCATCATCGACGCGAACGCCGAAGCCTTCCGCTACGAAGCCATGCGCCGCGCCGCGTCCGACGCACCGCAGTCCTGATCGCTCTCCAGCAAACGTAACTCCATGCAGCGCGCCAGCGCATGCGCCCGGTTGTTGACGCCGAGCGTGCGGTAGATGCGTTGCAGATGGTTCTTGACGGTCAGTCCGCTGATCCCCAGGAGCCGCCCCATCTCGTCATTGCTTTTTCCCGTCCGCAGCCAGCCGACGATCTCGGTCTCGCGCGCGGACAGTGCGCGTGCCGGTGCCCCGTCCACGGCCGTCCGCGCCGCCGGCAGCCGCCCGAGCGCCAGGTGCAGGTACGGCAGCAGCAATTCCAGGAAATACGCGTGACGGGCGGTCGGACGCACCGCCAGCCCGAACAGCAGAAACACGCTCCCTCCCGCGCTCGTCGGCCCCGTGCCGTGCACGAGCACGTTGTCGAATCCCAGCCGCAGCATCTCGTCGCCCAGGCCGTCCGGCGCCTCGCGTGCGTCGATCGCCGCCGGCATCCGTCCGCCCCGCGCGATGCGCAACGCCAGGGCCAGCAACGCCTGGCGCGCCCCCGGCGCCAGCACAGCGCCGTGCAGGCATTCCAGCCGCGTCGGGGCGCCGCCGTGCCCGGCTTGCAGGCACACGAGCACCCGGTGCGGCAGCAGCGCCTGTACCTGGCCCTGGGTCCACAGGAAGAACTGGTGCGGGCCGGCCACGCGCAGGCCGGATTCGATCGCGCACAGCAGGTATTCCTGCTCCTGGCGGGTGAGGATGACGACGGGGTCCACGGTCACACAATGAAACGGTAGCCGGTACCGCGCACGGTCTCGATATGCTCCTGGTGGCCGCTCGGCTGCAGCGCGTGGCGCAGGCGGCCCACGTGGGCGTCGACCGTGCGCTCGTCGAGGACGGCATGGCGGCCCCAGACCTTGTCCAGCAATTGCGAGCGCGTGTGCACCCGCTCCGGATGGTGCATGAGGAAGTTTAGTAAACGGAATTCGACCGGTCCCAGCGCCACCGGGCTCACGCCGGCCACGACACGCTGCGTGTACGGGTCGAGGTGCAGGCCCGCCATCTGCACGGCATCGATGGACGCATGCGGCGCGCGCCGGCGCAGCACAGCCTGCATCCGCGCCAGCAGTTCGCGCGGGTTGAACGGTTTCGTCAGGAAGTCGTCGGCGCCGGCTTCCAGCGCGAGGATCTTGTCGTGCTCCCCTGCCCGCGCGGATACCATGATGATGGCGATCCCGCGCGTGCGCGCGTGCGCGTGCAGGCGCCGGATCAGCGCTTCGCCCGACTGGCCCGGCAGGTCCCACTCGAGCAGCAGCATGTCAGGGACGGCGTCGTCGAGCAGGACAAGCGCCGCCTCGGCGTCCGCGCACAGGCGGACGTCATGGCCCGCGCGGGTCAGGTTCAGTTCAAGCAGCTGGCGGACGGCCGGGTCGGGGTCGGCCACGAGGACATGTGCGCGCATATAAGATCCTTGTCTCGGCGACAACAGGATCGAATATGCACTAAGCAAAGTCCGATGAACAATATGATTTCGTTTAGGAATTCATATGTTTAACGAATAAATACGCAACTCGTCGTTCCCGGCATTGCCGGAAACGACTCCCTGCGAAGGCAGGGACCAATTTTGCGTGAGCGGACTGCTAGCAAACTTGGGTTCCCGCCTTCGCGGGAACGACGGGTTAGGGCAGCGGGTTAAACCCGGCGACGCTGCATAGCTCCCAGCAGCACCAAGCCGGTCGCGACGATCAACCACTCCGCCGGCTCCGGCACCGGATTCACGGCCGCGACGCCTGGATCGACCGCGATCAGCGCCGGCTCACCCGCTGCCAGGCTGATCTGCGCCGCCTGGAACGACAGGTAATCGCCCACGCTGTCGAGCAGGCTGACGGACAGTCCGATGCTGCCGCCATCCGTCGGCACGCCACCGAACGTAACGTCGAAGCCGAACTTGCCGCCCAGCGTGATCGACTGGAAGAACTCCGAGAACGCATCGCTCGAGAATGTGTACGCACCGCCCGACTGCACCACGTTGTCGAGGGACGGCGTGCCGGTGAACGCGCCGTCCAGGCCGCTGATCGTCGCCGTCAGCACGTCGCTCGTGGCGAACGGCAGGAAGTCGATCTGCATGTAGCCGTCGCCGCTCGTGCCCGTCGTATCGAGGGCCACGTGGTACACCGGGCTCGCGGTCGCCGCGCCGGCCAGCATGGACAGCGCCAGCAGCGCGCGGGAGAAGAAGATGTTCAGGTTCATCATGTGCTATCTCTCAATCAAAAGGTGCCGGAATACAGTTTCGACGTGAACGTGATGTTCGTCTTCGACGGATTCGTGAACGTCAGCGCCACGGTCACGGTCGCGCCCGGTGCCAGGGTCGCGCCCGGCAGGGTCACGTACGGCGCGCCGTTGAAGTCGCCGCTCTTGTTGTCGAGCGTGACACCGGCCGGCAGGCCCTGCAGCACGTATTGCAGCGGACCGGACAGCGCCGCGCCGCTCGTGTTCGTGAACGTCACGTTGCCGCTGAACTTGCCGGTGACGCGGTTGTAGCCGAGCGTGCCCGGCACGATCTTGACGCTGGCCGTGACGTCGGCATAGGCCGGCGCCAAACTCAGGCTCACGACGACCGGATCGTGGTCCGAGGCGCGGAACGGATTGTTCACGTACGGGTCGTCGGCCGTGTCGCCCAGGTTGTAGTCGATGGCGTCCGGTTCGTCCGCATTGTTGTGCCATTCGGCCGCGCCGGCCACCTGCGGGTTCAGGGCACTGCTGGCCAGTGCGTGGTCGAGATAGCCGCTCTGGCCGTCGAACACGTACGAATACGGCATGCCGTTCGGCCGCACGAAGCGCTCGAGTTCGTTGACCATGCCGCTGTCCGTCAGGTAGGCGATCGGATCTTCGTGGCCGTACGAATTGAAGTCGCCCACGGCCAGCACGTCCGGGTCGCCGGCGGCCGCCACGACGGTCGGGATGAAGTACGTGAACAGGCGCTTGGCCTGCTGGATGCGGGTCGCGTTCCAGCAGCCCTGGCCGTCGCCGCGGTCCGTGTCGCCGCTGCCCGCGCCGCCGCAGCCGCCCTTCGACTTTAGGTGGTTGACGATCAGCGAGAACTTCGCGCCGTTCGCATTGACCTTGAACGTCTGGGCCATCGGCGGACGGTTGTTGACGGCGTCGCCGTCCGACAGCGCGCCGCCCACCGGCATCAGCACGGCCGGATTGTAGATCATCGCGACGCGGATCGCGTCCGTGCCCGTCGCGGCCGGTTTGGCCACGTACGCGTACGCCTTCGAACCGATTGCCGCGTTCAGCGCGTCGACGAGGTAGCTCACCGTGATGTCGTCGTTGTTCTGGATTTCCATCAGGCCGACCGCGTCCGCGTTCATCGCCTTCAATTCATTGACGATCTTGTCGCGCTGGCGGTTGAACTCGGTGATGTTGTCGGCGCCACGACAATTGCTCTTGGACGGTGCGGACGAGCCGATCGTGCAGCCCTGCCCCGTGCGGCCCCATGCATCTGTGCCGTCCGTGAACGTCGTGAAGAAGTTCAGCACGTTGGCGCTGGCCACGCGGACATTGCCCGCAACAACGGTCGGCGCATCCTCGCGCGCGTTCGTGCGGCTGAACACGGGCGTCTCGGTCGGCTGCAGCTTGTACCAGCCGCCGCCACCGCCGATAGCGCCGAAGTCGAGCACGCCGACGAGGTCCGTCACCGTATCGCCCGCGCGCACGGTCTTGTCCGCGGCAAGGTAAGGGATGTGCGGCGGCACCGTGAAGATGCCGTCGTCCAGGATCACCATGTTCTGCGCGTTGGCTGCGATCAGCGCATTCGCGTCAAGCGTGCCGGCGCGGTAGCGGTTCGTCGGCGTCTCGCGGCGGCCGTTGGCCAGCACCAGCTCACCGCGGTCGCCCAGGTAGCTGTTGCCGTTGACGGTCAGCGGATTGGTGAAGCGCACGAGCATGCCTTCGTAGTGGCTCAGCTCGGCCGGCAGGTCGATGTTGACGGGGGTAATCGTGTTGCCGCTGCCGAGGACCGTGGCGGCGCTGACGTCCTTCAGTTCCGTGTACGACCGTTTCGAGCCGTTCGGCGTGAATTCCGTCACGGTGCCCGTCACGCGCACGAGGTCGCCTTCTTTCACGGCGGCTGCGGTCGCGGCCCCGAACACGAAGATGGCGTCGGACGTGTCCGGGTCGCCGTCGCCCTGTGGGTCCTGGATGTAGAAGCCGCTGCCCAACTTCTTCGTGACGACGCCGGACGTCGTCTGCACCGTGTTCACATACGGGCTCGTCAGGCCGCTGCCCTGGATCTGCGGGATCTTGACGAGGCCGCTGACGGCCACGTTGACGGTGCAGCTCGCGGTCTGGCTCGCGTCATTGGCGAACGTGATCTCGACCGGGTACGTGCCGGCCGGCAGGGTCGCGTCGACGACGAGGTTCGCGGTCGCCGTGCGGTTGGCGGTAGTGGCCGGCGTAAAGCCCGTCAGGCTGATGCCGGACATGGCCCCCTTGCTGATGACGGCACGGTTGACGAGGCTGTCGGCATCGCTCGCCTGCAGCGGTGCGGTCGCGCCGGTGCCCACGTCGATGCCCACGCTGCCCGGGCAGGCCAGCACGATCGGCTGGGGCAGCGGCGCGCCGCTGCACGACACGCGGTCGCTGGCCATGTTGCGCGGCGCCACCGCGCCGGTGACGAAGTCGCTGCTGTTGTCGTTGGAATCCAGGCAGCCATTGTTCTTGCGGATCACAGCCAGCGTGTTCGACGGCGCCGGCGTGGCGCCCGAGCCTTCGTAATAGCCGGCGGTGGTGCCGAAGCCGACGAGGTCGACGACGTTGTCGACCGGCTTGCCGCCCGCCAGTGCGGTGATCGAATTGACGAGCGCGACCTTGCCAGCCGTCGCGCTCATCGGGATGGTGCCGGTGGCGTCCGGCGTTAACGCATCCGTGCCGCCGCTGCCCAGCGCCTCGTGCACGAGGTAGTACTGGCCGGCCGCCAGGGTCACACTGGCGGGCAGCTTGGTCACCTGCCAGGTCGTGCCCGTGGCCGACGCGTATTGCACGCTCCAGTTGGTCAACGTGACGGCCGTGTCGCCCGTGTTCAGCAGTTCGATGTAATCGTTCTTATAGGTGGCGCCGGAATTGCCGCCGCCGCCATAGACCTGGCTGATGACGACGCCGCCCGGCGCGGCGAACACGGGTGCCGACAGGCCGGCTAGCAGTGCGGCCAGTACGGTCATGCGTCCTGGAGAGTGCAAATGTGTCATGGGGTTTCCTGGAAATGATTTGTCAATGCAACACTTAACAAATGTATATTAAATGCGCTAATTGACAACATCATGACCACGGATTAGTCCGAACGGACCAATCTCAGCGTTTGCGGTACGGCGCGGCCAGCGGCTCGCCGATGAACAACCCCTGCGTGGGCCACGCGACGCTCTTCCAGTAGGCTTCGATGGCGCTATTGCCCTGCACATAGTGCTTCAGCAGCACCGTCGGGTTCGGGAATTTCTGCCAGTGATTGCAGGGCTCGCTGACGGTGCCGTAGCTCGCCGTCGCGCCCGCTTCCAGCCAGCGCAGGCTGCTCATCTGCCCACCGCCGAGCAGGTCGCCGCCCAGCGACGTCAGGTGGTCGGCCAGGGCGCCGGGCAGGAAGTGCAGCGTGTCCAGTTTGGCGACCTCGGCCATGCCGGTCTCGTACACCATGACGTCCTGCGCGCCTTCCAGCACGTCGGCCTGCATCGGCTTCGTCGTCAGCTTGCGCGCCGCGATCCTGCCGGCCGGCGGGAAAAACTGTGCACGGGAATTGCGCGCCTTTTCCGACGTCGCCAGGAAGTACGCGGTCGCCGGCGCGATCCGGAAACCCGCGCCGGCGCCGCGGTCGATGAGGGCTTTCGCCTGCTCCACGGACTCCGTCGGCAACAGCATCGAGATGCGGATGTTCAGGTCGGTGTACGGACGGGAGGAACTGGAATTGAAGTAAGGGCTCGGCCGCCCCGGCAGGCACGTCTTGATGCATTGGTCGGGATCGAACCCGAGACTGTAGGCGCCCGTGATCGAATTGCACGCGACCTTGTACGGCGCCGTCCACACCATCAGCACGGCCTGCACGTCGGGCCGCAAGTGCGCGTCGATCTCTTCCTTGAGTTGCGCGAAGCGTTCCGGGCTGATCTCGTGCGGCTTGCCGGGAATGCGCACGTGCACGACGTTGGCCGCCGGAATGCCGCGTCGCTTGCGGTAGTACTCGCCGACCTTGACACTGTTCGGCTCGGCGTCATTGATGACGATGGCCAGTTGCTCCGGCTGAAGATGGGCGGCGCTGACGAATTGGGCGCGGGCCGGAAGCACGATGAAGGCGAGGAGGAGCAGGCAGAGTCTCAGGATCCAGGTCATGGGCACATCATGCCACAACTTGCAACGGAGACAACGGTAGGGTGGGCGGCACCCGCCCACGCGTAACGCCACCGCATCGCCCACGTCACGCGTGGGCACGGGGTGCCCACCCTACGTGCGCTTGCGCACGGCGACACCCAGGACGCAGACGCCGGCCAGCAGCATCGCGACGTTCCCCGGCTCCGGCACGGGCGAAATCGCGAACACTTCCAGCGCGTCCAGCTTCACGATCTCGCCGTGCAGGCTGCCGTCGATGATGCTGTAACCCTCGTTCGCCGGATTCCCATAGCTCAGTTGCCACGACGTGGCCGCCGTCAATTCGTCGTTGACGTACAGGTCCGGCCCGGAGCCGAAGATGGGACCGTAGCCCACCTCGTTGTACGTCTGGCGCAGGCCCTGGCTCGGCAGCACGTAGTCGCTGAGGACCTGCCGGTACACGGCCGGGGTCGTCATGTTGAACAGGAAGGCGGTGCGCTGCCAGTCGCGCTGGGTCTCGTGCCAGCCTTCGTCCGACGCCCAGCTCTGCGGGTTGTAGCCGCCCACGAGGAAGCTCGCGCCGGCACTGTTCGTCACTTCGAACAGGGTGAACGTGGCGCCCTTCCCGTCCGCGGCCGCGTGGAAGGCGTCCGACGTATCGCCGGCATGCAGGGTGTACAGATTGTCGAGGTTGAATTCGCCGGCGCCGAGCCAGCGTTCGAGTTGGGCGTGGCTGTCCGCGTCGAGCAGAGCAGATCCACCGATGATGTCGCCTGCCGCCGCCGTGCCGCCGATGCAGGCCAGCGCGCATGCCGCGATGATCGTCTTGATCTTCATGTTGTTCCCCCGATGGGTTTTGACGATGCATTGTATGCCGCATGCGGGCGGCCAAACGCACTGTAGACCAGGGGAAAAGACGCGTCCGCACTGGCAATGCGGACGCGCCAGACGCGGCGATTAAGCCCGTTTATAAATGTCCTCGAAGCGGACGATGTCGTCCTCGCCGAGGTAGCTACCGGACTGCACTTCGATCAGGTGCAGCGGCAGCTTGCCCGGATTTTCCAGGCGGTGCGTCATGCCGATCGGGATGTACGTGGACTCGTTCTCGGACAACAAGGTGACGTTGTCGCCGCACGTGACGCGGGCCGTACCGGACACGACGATCCAGTGCTCGGCGCGGTGGTGGTGCATCTGCAGCGACAGCTTTTCGCCCGGCTTGACGCAGATGCGCTTGACCTGGAAGCGGTCGCCCGCGTCGATGCCTTCGTAATAGCCCCACGGACGGTACACCTTCGTGTGGTACAGGTGTTCCGTGCGCTCGTTGCCCTTGAGGTGGTCGACGACGTTCTTGACGCGCCGGACC
>Ga0187844_10002274_pt1 | contig 13757 bp, 10 predicted proteins | sample SpaLakP09_SKY_50_FD_134517 | JGI IMG/M metagenome (GOLD analysis project Ga0187844, IMG submission 134517) | Oligotrophic lake water microbial communities from Sparkling Lake, Wisconsin, USA - SP09_SKY_50 | ecosystem: Environmental > Aquatic > Freshwater > Lake | place: USA: Sparkling Lake...
GATCTGAGCGAGGGCTATACGGCAGGCTTCGAGGCCCGCTTCCGGCGTTTCCGCGGGATTCTTCAGTCCGACGAACCGGGCGGCCGCCGCACCGTCGCGCAGCAGATGCTCGCGGATCAGCGCTTCGTTGCTGTCGGGGGAGGTGGGGTCGACCCAGCGCTCGTCGGCCAGCGTGATCCACACCTTGGACCATTCGACCGGCTGTGTTCGCAGCACCGCGAAGAAGGGCAGGGGACTCTTGCCGCCGGAGACCACCAGCGACGCGTGCCCGTGCTCGGCGATGCCGAAGCGCAGGCGGAATGCGACGTCGCGCGCGAGGGCTTCAGCCGCCGACTGGGCGTCGGCGAACGGACGTTCGTCGACTTTTCTTCGTACCGCCCACTGTGTATTCGGTGCCGCCAACTGCATCAGCCTTCCTCCCTCCAGCTCAGCCCGTCGCGAACGATCAGCGCGCTCGACGCCGTCGGTCCCCAGGTGCCTGCGCTGTAACCTTTTGGTGCGTCGCCCTGGGCCGCCCAGGCCGCGTGGATCGGATCGATCCACTGCCAGGCCGCGTCGAGCTCGTCGCGTCGCATGAAGAGGGTGAGGTTGCCGCTGATCACATCCATCAGCAAGCGCTCGTACGCATCCCACTGGCGCGTCTTGAAGGTCTCGCCGAACTCGAAATCCAGCTTCACCGGCTTCACGCGCATGTCCGCGCCCGGCACCTTGGCCAGCACGTGCAGCTCGATGCCCTCGTCCGGCTGCAGGCGGATGACGAGGCGATTGACGTCGCCTGCATCGTTTCCGGGCAGGATCGCGTGCGGCACCGCCCGGAAATTGATCACGATCTCCGCCATCCGGTCCTGCATGCGCTTGCCGGTGCGCAGGTAGAACGGGACCCGCGCCCAGCGCCAGTTGTCCACGTCGACGCGCAGCGCGACGAAGGTCTCCGTCGTGCTGCCCTCCGGGATGCCGGTCTCGTCGAGATAGCCCGGCACGGCCTTGCCGCGGATGGCGCCCGCCCGGTACTGCCCACGCACGATCTTGTGGCGGACGTCCTCGGGCGTGAACGGTCGCAGTGCACGCAGCACCTTGAGCTTCTCGTCGCGCACCCGGTTGGGGTCGATGCTCGACGGCGGTTCCATCGCCAGGATGCAGAGCAACTGCAGGGCATGGTTCTGCACCATGTCGCGCAGCGCGCCGTACTTGTCGTAGTACTCGCCGCGATCGCCCACGCCGACCTGCTCGGCCAGCGTGATCTGGACGTCGCGTACCGCGATGCGATGCCACAGCGGCTCGAAGATCGAATTTCCGAAGCGCAGCGCCATCAGGTTCTGCACCGCCTCCTTGCCCAGGTAGTGGTCGATGCGGAAGATCTGGTGCTCCTGGAAGATCTTCGCCACGGCCTCGTTGATCGCCGTGGCCGAGGCCAGGCTGAAGCCCAGCGGCTTCTCCAGCACCACGCGCGACAAGGGCGTCACCAGGCCCGCGGCAGCCAGATTGCCGCAGATCGTCGCGAACAGGCTGGCGGCGGTCGACAGGTAGAAGACCCGGATGCGATCGGACGAATCCGCCAGCAGGCGCGTCAGTTCGAAATAGCCGGCCGGCTCGTTGGCGTCCAGCTGAAGGTATTCGAGCCGGGTCGCGAACCGGTTCCACGTGGCCTCGTCGAAGTCGCGCGCTGGTATGAACTCCAGGCATGCCGCGTGCACGCGTTCGATGTAGGCGTCGCGATCCAGCTCCTGGCGGGAGACCGCGATGATCCTCCAGCCGCTGCAGTCCTGCGTGTCGCGGTGCCGGTAGTAGAGGGCCGGCAGCAGCTTTCGCAAGGCCAGGTCGCCCGTGCCGCCGAAGAAGATCAGGTCAAAGCTTTGCGGTTGAACCATCTTCGTCATCCGGTCGATTCGGGCTGCGCATCGTTTTTGCAGTGCTATCGTGCTGCTGAAGGATCTGCTCGGTTTTCCTAGCGCCTTTCAAGCCAGTCTGCGTCTGCAGGCTGGCTGGAGTCTTATGACACTCAACACGATCATCGCCACGGTCACAGCGCGTATCCGCGAGCGCAGTGCGCCGTTTCGCGGACTGTACCTGCAACACATGGCGGCGGCTCGAAGCGCCGGAACGACGCGGGGCCGGATGGGGTGCACCAATCTCGCCCACGCTTTCGCCGCTTCGGACGCGGTGGACAAGGCCGAGCTGCGCGGCAACCGGTGGCCGAACATCGGCATCGTGTCGGCCTACAACGACATGCTCTCGGCGCACCAGCCGCTCGAGCGCTATCCCGCCATCATCAAGCAGGCGGCCCGCGACGCCTTTGCGGTGGCGCAGTTCGCGGGGGGCGTCCCGGCGATGTGCGACGGCGTCACGCAGGGCGAGCCGGGCATGGAGCTGAGCCTGTTCTCGCGCGACGTCATCGCCATGGCCACGGCCATTGCGCTGTCCCACGACACCTTCGACGCCGTGCTCTGCCTAGGCGTCTGCGACAAGATCGTCCCGGGCCTGCTGATCGGGGCGTTGTCCTTCGGCCACCTGCCGACCCTCTTCGTGCCGGGAGGGCCGATGACGTCGGGCCTTCCGAACAGCGACAAGGCCAAGGTCCGCCAGCTGTTCGCACAGGGCAAGGTGGGGCGTGAAGCCTTGCTCGAATCGGAGGCGCAGTCCTACCACGGCCCCGGCACCTGCACGTTCTACGGCACCGCCAACAGCAACCAGATGCTGATGGAGGTCATGGGCCTGCACCTTCCGGGTGCGGCCTTCGTCAACCCGAACACGCCGCTGCGCGATGCGCTGACGGCTGCCGCCGCGAAGCGTGTCGCGGCGATCACGTCGCTGGGGACGCAGTACACGCCGCTGTGCGAGGTCGTCGACGAACGCGCCATCGTCAACGGCATCGTCGGGCTGCACGCCACCGGTGGGTCCACCAATCACACGATCCACCTGATCGCGATCGCGCGGGCTGCCGGGATCATCATCGACTGGGACGACTTCGACGCCCTCTCCTCGGTGGTGCCCTTGCTGACCCGCATCTATCCCAACGGCAGCGCGGACGTGAACCACTTCCACGCGGCCGGCGGCATGGGTTTCCTGATCCGCGAGCTGCTGGCGGCAGGCTTGCTGCACCCGGATGTGAAGACGGTGGCCGGGGCGGGCCTCGCCGCCTACGCCGAGGAGCCGTACCTGCCGCAGGGTGGCGCGGTGTCCTGGCGTCCCGCGGCCGAAACCAGCCTCGATCCGACCGTGCTGCGACCGGCCAGCGCCCCGTTCGCGGCCGACGGAGGCTTGCGATGCCTGCGCGGGAACCTCGGCCGCGCCGTCATCAAGACTTCGGCGGTCAAGCCCGAACATCGCATCGTCCAGGCGCCGGCGCGGGTCTTCGATACCCAGGAAGGCGTCCAAGCCGCGTTCAAGCGCGGCGAGCTTCGACGCGACTTCGTGGCCGTGGTCCGCTACCAGGGCCCTCGCGCGAACGGCATGCCGGAATTGCACAAGCTCACGCCGCCGCTCGGCGTGCTCCAGGACGAGGGCTTCCACGTCGCGCTGGTGACGGACGGGCGCATGTCGGGCGCATCGGGCAAGGTCCCGGCGGCCATCCACGTCACGCCGGAATGCCTGGCCGGCGGCGACCTCGCGAAGGTGCGCGACGGCGACATCATCCGCCTCGATGCCGAGACGGGCGTGCTCGAAGTGCTCGTCGACGCGGAAGAATGGGCTCAGCGCACCGCAACGGTCCCCGATCTCGCCGGCAGCCATATCGGCATGGGCCGCGAACTGTTCGCCGGTGCGCGCGCGATGGTCAGCGGCGCGGAGGAAGGCGCGATGTCCTTCGGTGCGGTCGAGCGGGTGGCGGTGGCGCCGGTGAAGACGGCGGTCCGTCAGAATCTTGCGGCGGAATGAAGTCGGCGAAAACCAGAACAGAAAAAGGAAATCCTGGCATGCATATCATCGAGATCATGAAGGCCTGCCCGGTGATGCCGGTCATCGTGCTGCAGGACGTCAAGCACGCCGTCCCCCTTGCCCGAGCCCTGCTCGCCGGCGGGATCCGCATCCTCGAAGTCACGATGCGCACGCCGCAGGCGCTGGACGCCGTGCGGGCGATCCGGGCTCAGGTGCCGGACGCGATCGTCGGTGTGGGTACGGTCACGCGCGCCACCGATCTCGAGGCCGCGATCGCCGCGGGCGCTCAGTTCGGTGTCAGTCCGGGTGCGTCGCCGCGCCTGCTCGCCGAGGTCATCCAGTCCGGGCTGCCGTTTCTTCCCGGAACGATGACGCCGTCCGATGTGCTCGCCGCCCGCGAAGCGGGATTCAACGCGATGAAACTGTTCCCGGCGCAGCAGGCGGGCGGGGTGGGGATGCTCAAGGCGTTGGGCTCGGTCTTCAACGACGTGCTGTTCTGTCCCACCGGGGGGATCGATGCCGCTACGGCGCCGGATTTCCTGAAGCTTGCGAACGTCGGTTGTGTCGGCGGTTCGTGGCTGGCGCCGCCGGCGCTGGTCGCAGCCGAGAAGTGGGCGGAGATCGAGGCATTGGCACGTGCGGCGGCGGCGCTGCGCGTTCCGCTCGCACGCTCGTCCTAGAAGCATTCCGTCGTTCGTAGCCCGGGCGAAGCCCGGGGTTCCCCTCGCATAGCGAGCGCAATCCCGGGCTTCGCCCGGGCTACGGTGTACGGTTCGCGTTCGCGGGTCTACACCATCAGCTCGACGCGAACATCCTCGTGCGACAGCATCGGCACCTGCACCGGCTGCACCTTCCAGATGTCCTTGCAGTACTCCGCGATCGTGCGGTCGGATGAGAACAGGCCCGAACGCGCACTGTTGAGGATCGACATGCGCGTCCAGTCCTCGCTGTCCCGGAATGCGGTGCCGACGCGCTCGTGCGCATCGGCGTAACTCTGGTAATCGGCGAACAGGCAGTAGGGGTCGTGATGCACGAGGCTGTCGACCAGCGGGCGGAACAGTTCGCCGTCCCCGCGCGAGAAGTAGCCTTGACGGATCAGCGAGATCACTTCCCGCAGCTCGGTGTTGCGATCGAGATAGTCCTGCGGGCGGTAGCCGCTCTCGCGTAGCTCCGTGACTTCCTGCGCCGTGAGGCCGAACAGGAAGAAATTCTCCGCACCCACCTGTTCGCGGATCTCGATGTTGGCGCCATCCATGGTGCCGATCGTCAGCGCCCCGTTCATCGCGAACTTCATGTTGCCGGTGCCGGAGGCTTCCTTGCCGGCCGTCGAGATCTGCTCGGAAAGATCAGCCGCCGGATAGATGCGCTGTCCGTTGGTGACGCTGAAATTGGGCAGGAAGACGACACGCAGCTTGTCGCGCACCGCAGGGTCGCGATTGACGACCTCGCCGATGCCGGTGATCAGCCGGATGATGAGCTTCGCCATCCAGTAGCCGGGCGCGGCCTTGCCGCCGAAGATGAAGGTGCGCGGCGTCATCTCCAGGTTCGGGTTGGTCTTCAGCCGGTGGTAGAGCCCGATGATGTGCAGCGCGCTCAAGTGCTGGCGCTTGTATTCGTGGATGCGCTTGACCTGCACGTCGAACATCGACGAGGGATCCACGGCCACGCCGCAGCGCTTGCGGATCACGTCCGACAGATCGCGCTTGTTGGCCCGCTTGATCTCGCGCCAGCCCGCCCGGAAGTTCGAGTCCAGCGCCAGCGGCTCGAGCTTGCGCAGTTCGTCGAGATGCTTGATCCAGCCGTCGCCGATGGCGCCGCTGACGAAGCGGGTGAGACGCGGGTTGGCCAGCGCGATCCATCGCCGCGGTGTCACGCCATTGGTCTTGTTGCCGAACTTCGCCGGCCACATCTCGTGGAAATCCTTCAGCACGTCCTGCTTCAGGAGTTCGGAATGCAAGGCGGCGACGCCGTTGATGGCGTGGCTGCCGACGCAGGCGAGGTGGGCCATGCGCACGTAGCGCTCGCCGGTTTCCTCGATCAGCGACATGCGTCCGATACGAGCCTCGTCGCCGAAGTAGCGATTGCGCACCTCGTCGAGAAAGCGCGCGTTGATCTCGTAGATGATCTCCAGGTGTCGCGGCAGCACCCGCTTGAACAGTTCGAGCGGCCAGCGTTCCAGCGCCTCGGGCAGCAGCGTGTGATTGGTGTAGCCGAAGGTCTTGCGCGTGATGTCCCAGGCCTGGTTCCAGTTCATCTGGTGCTCGTCCGTCAGCAGGCGCATCAGCTCGGCGACGCCGATGGCCGGATGCGTGTCGTTGAGCTGGACGGCGAACTTCTCGTGGAACTCGTGCAGCGGAACATGCTGCGTCTTCATGATGCGCAGCATGTCCTGCAACGAGCACGAGACGAAGAAGTACTGCTGCGCCAGTCGCAGCTCCTTGCCTTCGACGTGCTCGTCGTTCGGATACAGGACCTTGCTCAGGTTCTCCGAAACCACCTTCTGGTTGACGGCGCCCTGGTAGTCGCCTCGGTTGAACACGGCGAAGTCGAAGGCCTCGGGCGCTTCGGCTTTCCACAGCCGCAGCGTGTTGGCGGTGTTGTTCCGATAGCCCAGGATCGGCGTGTCGTAGGGAACGCCGAGCACCGTGCGGTTCGGAACCCAGCGCACGTGGAGCTGGCCGCTGTTGTCCTGCATGCGCTCGGTATGACCGCCGAGCTTCACCGTGACCGACCATTCCGGCCGCGCCAGCTCCCAGGGATTGCCGTAGCGCAGCCACTTGTCGGTCTTCTCGACCTGCCATCCGTCGACCAGCGTCTGGTGAAAGATGCCGAACTCGTAGCGGATGCCATAGCCGACCGCGGGGATCTCCAAGGTGGCCAGCGAGTCGATGAAGCAGGCGGCCAGACGGCCCAGTCCGCCGTTGCCCAGGCCCGGCTCCTCTTCCTCGTAGAGCAGGTCGTCCAGGTTCAGGCCCAGCTCGCTCATCGCTTTGCGGGCGTCGTCGAACAGCCCGAGGTTGATCAGGTTGTTGCCCAGGTGCGGCCCCATCAGGAATTCGGCCGACAGGTACGCCACCGTGCGCGAGCCGTTCTTGGTGTACTCGTTGGCCGTGGAGATCCAGCGCTGCAGCAGCCGGTCGCGCACCGTGTGGGCGAGGGCCAGGTAGTAATCGGTCTTGGTCGCCAGGGCCGGAAACTTGCCCTGCGTGTAGAACAGGTGGTGAAGGAAGGCATGGCGCAGGCGGCGCGTCGGCGAGTCCTGCCCATCCTCCGGGCCACGTCCGCTGATCGGTGACACGAGCTGCGGGTGGTTCACCATCGACTCCGTCTGGCTTTGGGCTGGTCCAGAGGGCATCAAGCAATTCTCGTGCTGGAATTTGCAAGGAATGTCGCCTGCTGGCTCCTGCGAGCCGGCAAATCGCCATGCGGCGGCGTCTGGTGGTGGCGCCAGCACGCGTCACAACGCAGACAGGCCAACGCAAAGGCGCAAAGGACGCAAAGTGGCAACTGTTTCGCCGTCCTAGTCTTTGCGATCTTTGCGCCTTTGCGTTGAAAGCTTTTCAAAATGGGGCACTAACGGCACCAAGAAAAGGCATCGACCGTTGATCCGTCCCGGCGGACGAGGCTCTCAGCCGAGCCCGATCGCCCGTCCGATCAGGAACAGTCCGGTGGCGATCACGCCGACACCGATGATCTGCATGGCGCGTTCGCCGGCCGGGATCAGGCGTTCGATCGAGATGGCCACGCAGATCACGGCCATCGCGCGCAGGTCCATGACGCCGATGACCAGCAGGACCGCCGTGAGCCCGGCGCAGCAGCAGACGCAGTGCACGCCCAGACGCAGGCCCTGTCGCCAGGCCGTGCCGGCGTCCGCCGCCAGGGCTGGACCGCGCTCATGCGCGTCCCGGCAGCAGGCGAGGTGGCGCGCCTTCCACGCCGAGCACTGGACGACGCCGGCCGTCAGCACGATCAGTCCGGCGGCCAGCGGCGCCGCCTGCGCCAGCGCGGGTATCTGCACCTGGGCCAGGACGAGCGCAGCGCCGAGCGGGAAGGCGGCCATTCCGAACAGGCTCCAGACGAGAAAGTAGGCCGTGCCCACCAGGGCGGTCAGCCCGCCCAGCGACGTCCGGCCCGTCGGGTTCACGGCACGGCGGTAGCGCCCGAGCATCGGGACCAGGGACGGCAGCATCATCGCGACCATCATCAGGGTCCACATGCCGAGGAACGACGCGCCGGTTTCCAGCCAGGTGCGCCCGCACATCGGCATCCAGGCCATCGATACCGACCCGCCTCCGGGCATCGGGGTCTCGCCCATCGCCGACATCGAGGCGCACCAGGCGATCGTCGCGGCCGTGCTGGCCGCGAACAGCGACGCCGAGACGCCGACAAAGGCTCGTCCGGAGCTTCGATCGGCGGCGACAAGTCCTGAAATGTCGCCGCCCCTGCATGCGCCCGTCATGCCCATGAGCGGTCTCAGCGCTGCTGCCCGTACTCGTCGTGACGGCGCCACCAGGGGCCCTGCTCGTTGCGGCCCAGCGGCGCGCGGTCGAGCCATTGGTAGGCGCCCCAGAGGTTGTCGAGTCCACGCGCGTACGTCGAATAGACGTGATGCACGATCCCGTCCTCGAGCACGAAGGTACTCATGCCCGGCCGGTCCCGCGTGTAGGTCGGCGCGTCGGTTCCGCAGGTGGCGGCGAACTGTGCGACCGGGGGAGGCACGACCGTGGTCTCGTCCATCGCGTGACCGCCGCGGCGGAAGTTGTACTCGATGGATCCCTCGCGCTGCTGCGCCTCGGTGAACGAGATGTTGAAGTCGAAATTGAAGTCGCTGCCGAACGACGATGCCCAGTCGAACGTCCATCCCATGCGCTGCTTGTAGGCCTGCAGCTTGGGCAGCGGCGCCCGCGACACCGAGGCCAGCGTGACGTCGTGGTTGGCCAGGTGGACGGCGAATCCGTCGAACCCGTCGGCGATCATCGAGCACGACGGACACCCCGCCTTGTAGTCCGGGCCGAACATGAAGTGATAGACCAGCAGCTGCGAGCGGCCCTTGAAGAGGTCGATCAGCGAGACGTTGCCCCGATCGGTTTCGAAGCGGTACTCCTTGTCGATCCGGACCCACGGCAACTGCTGGCGTTTGAGTGCCAGCTCGTCGCTGCGACGCGTCAGGTCCTTCTCGGCCGCGAGCAGTTCGATTCGTGCGGCCAGCCATTGTTCGCGTGTTCCGGTGATGTGCGTCGTCACGATGTTTCTCCTGGATGCCCTTCGTCGTCTGCCGGATCTCGGCGACGGCTTGCGGGTGGGTTGTCGTGAGATAGATTACGAACCGGTACCGAGAGCAGGGAGTGACAAGTTTGGCGGGATTGGAATGGACTCCCTGATCACGGCGGCGGCGCGCGCGTTGGCCGCAGGCGATCCGCTCGGCGCGTTGAACCGGGTCGCCCTGCGCGACGACGCGCCGGCGCTCGCGCTACGGGGCATCGCGATGGCGCAGCTCGGCGACCTGGTCCGCGCCAAGGCCTTGCTGCGAAGCGCGGCGCGGGCCTTCGGGCCCCGAGAGGTCGCGGCTCGTTCGCGATGCGTCATCGCCGAGGCCGAAGTCGCCCTCGTCTCGCGGGACCTTGCATGGCCTGCGAAAGCGCTCGACGCCGCCTGCCTTGCGCTCGAGGCGCACGGCGACCTGAGGAACGCCGCCCACGCGCGCTATCTCGACATCCGTCGCCTGCTGCTGATCGGCCGTCTCGACGAGGCGGAACGGAAGCTCGCCGCGCTCGATCCCGAACCCTTGCCGCTGTCGTCTCGAGCCTCGCTCGAACTGGTCGTCGCGGGCATTGCGATGCGACGGCTGCAGACGAAGGCCGCGCGTGCCGCGCTGGAGCGGGCGAGGCGATGCGCACAGCAGGCGCGCATCCCGGCATTGAAGGCGGAGGTCGATCGCGCGACGCAGGTTCTGGACAGGCCCGCCGCGAGATCGATCGTCCGGGGCGAAGAGCGCTTGCTGCTGCTCGACGACGTCGAAGCCCTGTTCGCCTCCAAGGCGCTCGTCGTCGATGCCTGCCGCCACGCCGTGCGCGAGGCGAGCACCGTGATTTCTCTCGAAGGTCGCCCGGTGCTGTTCACGCTCGCGCGGATGCTGGGCGAAGCCTGGCCGGAAGATGTGTCGCGCAACACGCTCGTGCTCAGGGCGTTTCGTGCACGGCAGGCCGACGAGTCGTATCGCGCGCGTCTGCGGGTAGAGATCGGTCGTCTTCGCGCCTTGCTGCGGCCGCTGGCCGACATCCATGCAACGGAACAGGGATTCGTGTTGTTGCCACGGACGAAGCGCGGGATCGTCGTGCTGACGCATCCCGAAGAGGAAGCGCATGCAACGGTGCTCGCCGTTCTGTCGGATGGCGAGTCGTGGTCGAGCTCCGCGCTGGCCCTGGCGCTGGGCACCAGTCAGCGCACCATCCAGAGGGCGCTCGATGCACTCGCGGCTACCGGCAAGGTGAACTCGTTCGGCCGGGGAAAGGCACGCCGCTGGATGACGCCGAGCGTGCCCGGATTCCCGACAAGCTTGTTACTCCCGGCCTCGCTGGCGAGTGACTAGGATGAACGCATGAACAGAACCGAAGCCGAAATCCTGCGTGAATATGGTCCCTTTCCGGGTGTCGAAGCCGTGCATGGCGTGACACACGATGGCGAACAGGTGTGGTTCGCATCGGGCGATCGCCTGAACGCCCTGGACCCGGGCAGCGGCAACACCCTGCGCTCCATCGACGTCGCAGCGCATGCGGGCACGGCCTTCGATGGCACGCACCTTTTCCAGATCGCGGAGAAGCAGATCCGCAAGATCGATCCCGCCAGCGGTCGCGTGCTCGCCACGATCCCGGCCCCGGGCGACGGCGGCGATTCGGGACTCGCCTGGGCCGAAGGAACGCTGTGGGTGGGCCAGTACCGCGAACGCAAGATCCACCAGGTCGATCCCGAGACCGGCGCCATCCTGCGCACCATCGAATCCAATCGCTTCGTCACCGGCGTGACCTGGGTGGACGGCGAGATGTGGCACGCCACCTGGGAAGGCGATCAGAGCGATCTGCGCCGTATCGATCCGCGAACCGGCGAGGTGATGGAGCAGCTCGACATGCCGCCGGGTGTGGGCATCTCGGGGCTCGCGTCCGACGGCGGCGATCGCTTCTTCTGCGGAGGCGGTGGCACCGGGAAGGTCCGTGCGGTTCGCCGTCCGAAGCGATCATCCGCGTCGGGGTCTGCGCGCAGATAGCGCGCAAATCTGAGCACGGACCGTCTGCGTGCAAGTGGCGACAACCCGTAGCCCGGACGAAGTCCGGGATTCCCCTCGATGACGTAGCGCAACCCCGGACTGCGTCCGGGCTACGGAAACAGGGTGGTTTGATCTCAAGACGAACTCGGGCGGCCTCCCCCGAACGAGTTCACCTCGTCTCGGCCTTCTGCGTTACTGTCGCCACGATCCGTGGACTTCATTCACGGACGAATGGTGGCCGTGTCGAACGGACGCCATCAAAAAGAACTCAGGGAGGGGAGCGAAAGATGAAGACTCAACAGCGAAAGATGATTGCGCACGGTGCCGTGATCATCCTGATCGCACTGGCATCCGGCTTCGGACTGGTCATGAGCCTGATCGGCGGGTTCGAGATTTTCCCCGGCACGATCCTCAGTTTCGACATTCCGGGTGATGCGCGCGCGTGGGCCCGTACGCACGTGGGCGGAATCCTCAATGGTCTTCTGGTCATTGCCGGCGCACTGGTGACGCATGCGATGGCGCTGCCGAGCAGCGCCGCGTCGCGGCTGTACTGGATGCTGGTCGGAACGGGCTATGCCAACACGCTGTTCTATTGGGGCGCGCTGTTCGCTCCCAGCCGCGCGCTGACTTTTGGCGACAACCGGCTCGGCGAAACCAATATCGCAGGCATCCTCGGCTTCGGGCCGGCGCTGGTCTTCGCGATCGTCGCGATGTTCGCGATGGTCATCCTGATCCGGAGCGGCTTCTCCGATTCCGAGTCGACCTAGGTTTCCTTCAGCGTCGCGAGCGACCCGCCGAACACGACACGAGGACTCCGCAGTGGCCATCACCCAGATCGAGACGGACTACCTGATCGTCGGTGCGGGGGCCATGAGCATGGCTTTCGCCGACGTGATCTTCCACGAGCAGCCGCACGCGAAGATGGTGATCGTGGACCGCCGGCATCGACCGGGCGGACACTGGACCGACGCGTATCCCTACGTCGCCCTGCATCAGCCCGCGGCGTTCTACGGCGTCAACTCGATGCGGCTCGGTCAGGGCGGAATCGATCTGGCTTCAGGGCCCGAGATCGTCTCGTACTACCACCTGCTGATGAAACGCTTCACCGACAGCGGCCGGGTGCAGTTTCTCGGCATGAGCGAGCACCATGGCGAAGGCCGCGTGGTGTCGACGGTCGACAGCGGGCAGGTCATCGACATCAAGGCGAGGCGCAGGATCGTCGACGGCGGCTTCATGAACGTCGAGGTGCCCGCCGTCTGTCCTCCGAAATTCGAGGTCGAGCCCGGCGTCACGCTGGTGCCGCCGAACGCGCTGCCGCGTGTCGCGAATGCCTGGCAGCGCTATGTCGTCGCGGGCGGCGGCAAGACGGCCATCGATGCAATCGTCTTCTTGCTCGACGCGGGTGTCAGCCCCGAACGCATCCAGTGGATCGTTCCCAACGACGCGTGGCTGTGGCTGCGCGACAAGGTCCAACCCGGCATCGCGCTCGCGGAGTTCATGCGCCATCTCGACAGCCTGATCCAGGCGAAGAGCGTCGACGACATCTTCCTGACGCTCGAGCGCAGCGGCAGCGTCTGCCGGCTCGATCCCGAAAGGCTGCCGGCGAAATGGCGCTGCGCGACGGTCTCGAACGAGGAAGTCGTCGCGCTGCGCCGCATCCGCAACATCGTGCGCATGGGGCGGATCAGGCGCATCACCCCGCAGCAGATCGAGCTGGACGAAGGGAGCATCCCGAGCGACGCCGGCACCCTGCACGTGGATTGCACCGCGAACGGTCTTGCACGAAAGCCCCCGCAGGATCTTTTCGCGCCCGGGAAGATCACGCTGCAATCGATCTTCATGTGCCAGCAGGTCTTCAGCGCCGCGATCATCGCGCGCATGGAGTTGCTGAACCTCGACGACGCGGCGAGAAACGCGATGTGCGAGGTGGTGCCGCATCCGGAATACAAGCACGACCATCCGACCTGCATGATGGCGAGCTTCCGCAACCTGCTCAGCGCCAACAAGCACATGCCCTGGTGGCTGCGCCGCAGCAGGCTGAATCTGCTGCACCACGAATCGCTGTATCGGTACGTGATGGGCGCCGCGTCGCTGTATCGACGGATGCCGCAGGCTGCGGCGGCCGTCGAGAGGATCCTGGCTGGCGCTGCGAACGAGGCGGCCTGATCGATCCGCTCGGTCATGCGGCGCCGGTAGCCCGGACGCAGTCCGGGACATCGCACTTTCCGTTGGAGTGAGCCCCGGACTTCGTCCGGGCTACGGGGGGCGTCTAATCGCTCCCGCAGTCGGGGGCTTCTATCCCGGTGAGATGGACTTGGGTGAAGGGCGTGTCGATGGATGCAGGCGCCGGGGCATGTGTTCGCGCCATTTCCGATTGAGCCAGCGCGTCACGGGTCGCTATACCGCGTAATAGAAGACGGCTCCGCCGAGCAGGCACAGCCCGAACATCGTGAACGCGAGCACGGGTATCGGCAGCGCGTACGCGCCCTTGCGGAACGATCGCGCGATGGGCTCGACGACCAGGATGTGCGCGAGGTACAGCGAGTAGGACATCGTGCCCAGAGCGACGCCGCCGCGTGCCAGGCGACTGCTTCCTTCAGAAAGATCCAGGGTGGCAGCGAGC
>Ga0187844_10002275_pt1 | contig 13755 bp, 23 predicted proteins | sample SpaLakP09_SKY_50_FD_134517 | JGI IMG/M metagenome (GOLD analysis project Ga0187844, IMG submission 134517) | Oligotrophic lake water microbial communities from Sparkling Lake, Wisconsin, USA - SP09_SKY_50 | ecosystem: Environmental > Aquatic > Freshwater > Lake | place: USA: Sparkling Lake...
GACTCTTGTAGAGAGGCGCTCAACAGGAGCCGGGCGGGTCAGAAATCGGGGGGCGGGCGGCGTGGGATGGGGTGGCAATCCTTGGCCAGCGCCAGGCAGGCCGCGCCGCTGTCGAAGCGGACCGAGGCGAGCGCGCCGCGCACCGCCAGCACGTCGCAATGCCTGCCACGCGACTGACCGAGCCCGAGATAGACGGCGCGGTCGCCATGACAGATGCCGGTCGCGACCATGTCACCGCCGCGTGTCCTTCGCCTGCGCGGCGATGGTGACGATCACGAAGGGAATGGCGACGATCGCGACGACGATGACGCCGAGTAGGCGAACCCAGGCGGGAACCGGTTTGCGGTCCATCACCGGTCCCCCGCCAGCGTGGCGCAGGCCAGGCAGGTCGCATCATCGTGCCAGCCGCCGGCGTCGACGCCCGGCGATGTCTCCATGTCCCAGGCGCTGACCCCGCACCCGCGACAGATGCGCGGATGCGCGCCGGCCGGTGCGTTGTAGAGCTGATGATAGACATCCGGGTCGAAGGGGAAGACGGCGCGCAACTGGTCGAGCGTCGCGCGCAGCTTGGCGCGGACGCCGGGCGTCTCCAGCGACCGGAGGAGCTGCGCGGCGATGCTGACCCCTTCCGGCCCGCGTGCGATGCGGCGCGCCACATCGTCGTGCGACAGGCGGGCGGCCTGGCGGCGGAGCATCAGATAGGCATCCGGGGTGAGCGGCTTACACGCGGCGGTGGAGGGGAGCGCGAAATGGAGCATGGCGGCGATCCTTTCGTGGCAAAGCGGGGGCGTTTCCCGCGACGGGGTGGTCGCGGGCGGGGGAAAGACGGGGCAGGGGTGGGGCGGTCAGGCCGCCCGGATCAGGGCGGCGTCATCCGGGTGGCGCGCTTTCGGCGGCCGCAGGCCGGTTGTCGTTGACCGGCTCCTTCTCGTCATCATTGGCGGGCTTGGCGCGCCACTGACCAAAGGGGAGGCGGACGGCGGGATTCGGCACGTCGCTGGGGCGGATCGAGCGGATCACCGCGAGCTGCACGACCATCGTGTGGCCGCACAGGTCATTGTCGCAGACGCACCGCAATTCGCGCGTCAGCAGGTCGATATGGACGCTGTCGCGCGTGATCGCCCGCGATCCGCAATGCGGGCAGGCGATGCCGGGAATTCGGACAAGCTTCTTCTTCACTGGTGGTTACCCCCGTCTTTCCCCGCGTCGGTTGCCATGGACGGGAGGAAACTGGTCAGGCGGCGCATCAGCGCGTCGATCGCGCCGGCCGACTGTTCCACCTCTGCGAGCGCGCGATGCACATCCAGCGGAGAGGCGTTGGACTGGGTGATACGGATGGCGGCGGCCATGGCCTCGCCAAATTCCTTGCTGGCGACGGCGATTTCGCCAAGCAGTTCGCGCGTGCAGGCTTCCTGCCGCTCGATCTGAATGCCGAGCTGGAACTCGAAGGCGTCGAAGAAGGGTGATCCCTGCCCGCCGGCCGCGATATAGGCGGCGTCGAGCGCCTGCGCCTGCGCGATCGAGGGGACGGTCTTGCAATTCGTCTGCGACCAGTAGCGCGCGGAGCGCAGCGCCCGGCCGGTGATGCGGCACACCTCTTCCCACCCGATCGCACCGGCGATACGGGTGATTGCGTCTGGATAGGTACGGGGCGCGCGGAGCTGGGTCACGCCACGCCCTGAGACGTCGTGCTATCGGAAGGGCATTCGTCCATTAGCGCAAAGCCGCCCTCACCGCGGAGAGCAGCGGTGATACGATGCCAGTTCTCGTCCAATTCCGAGAAAATGGTCGCGATGGCGATTGCCCCCGCCCCGCCCATTACAGTCAGGCTGGCGAGCCCCAGGCAGTGCATGAACAATGCCGTATTCATGACTTAACACACTGCATAATGGCGCGCCGATTGCCGGGGACAGTCGGCGCGCCGCCCTCTACCACCTCGTTGCCTGGGAGTACGGAGGAGATGGGTTCGGGATCGAAAATGTCAGGACACAGCAGGTGACGGGGTACACCGGTGCTATGCTCGATGGCTATCGCCTCCGAAGGTTCAGCACGACAGTTTCCCCGGAGTCGCTTGGATATGGCAGGCTGCCGTTTTCCGACGATCTCCGCCAAGGCCGCCTGCGATCCAGCGATCCGCAGCGCTTCCTTGAACGCATTTTCCGGGGTCATGGGCTGTTCCATGACCCCGATGTATTCCGCGCGGAATAGGTGAGTCAATACCAAAGTGCGATGGTTTTATATTCCTGCGGTTATATTTTCCGGCCGTGATTAGAAGCGATCGAGTGAGGTCCCGCATGGACGCCGTTGGGCTGACCCAGTCCGGGTTGGCTCGGCGCGTTGGCGTGACCCAGGGTGCCATAGCTAAAATCGCCAAGAACAATCCGAACGGTTCTTCTTATCTGCATAAGATTGCACAGGTGTTGGAGACGACGCCGGCGTATCTGACCGGGGAGACAGACGATCCGAGTGAGGGCGCGCCGCCCCCACCACCTCCTTCTCCGGTGACGGTCCGTTTGGAGGTCACACTTGGATCGGAGGAGGCTCTAGCCCTGATGTTCGAGGGGCTGTTGGCGGGGCTGGATCCGAACGCGTCGCGGGCATCGCACGCTCGGCTGCTTGCACGTAAGCTTCCCATTGCGCTGTCATCTCTGCGATCTTTGCGGACCGTGCCGGATCATGATCCGGCGTCATCAGAAGCCGACGCAGATCTCGCCACAGCGAATTCCGAACCTCGACCGTGACCGAACAGGCGATCTCGCATGGCGAGCAGCGCTGCTCGCACGCCGGGGTCGCGCGGACCAGCCGCCCGCCCATCACCGGGCACCCCGCATGAGCGAGCCGGTCACGCTGTCGCCGCGCCAGCGCGAATGCCTGCGACTGATCTGGTCGCGGCGCGCCACGTCGAAGGAGATCGCGGCGGAGCTGGGGATCAGCAAGTCGACGGTGGACAAGTATATCGCCGAGGCGATCGAGCTGACCGGCGCGCGCGATCGGCGCCAGGCGGCCGCGATGGTCTTTGGCGAAACCCCGATTTTGCAGGGGGAAGGGCGGGAGATCGCCCCCGTCGAAACACCCCCTGCAGAATCGCACTCCCATTCTGCATGGGTATCGGCGCCGGCCGCCGCCACCCTAACCCATGACCGGTCGATCGAAGGGGTCCCGTTCTGGCCATCTTCGGGAGAAAGGCGGCGCCTCAACACGCTTTCGCTGTTGCAGACGCTGGGTCGGATCGGACTGATCGCGGTGGCATCGCTCGCTGCCCTGGCGCTGGCTATGGCGCTGGGTAGCGGACTTCCCTCCGTCGCAAAGCCGGTGCTTCGCGCCTTCGATCGACTCACGGGATAATCGCGGGGGCCTCCCCCGCACGGGAGGTCGATATGGCGAGCATGGAAACGAGGATCGGCGTGGCGCAGGCCGTGGGCCTGCCGCTGATGCGGGCGGAAAAGCTGCTGGACGAGGCGTTCGTCCTGCTGGCGCAGGCATCGGCCGCCGCGGTTGAGGGTCGCCGCTCGGCGCGCCTGCCGTTGCACGCCGGGCATGATGCCATCGACCAGGTAGTTGCGGCGCAACAGACGCTGATGGTGGCGCGCAAGGCTGTCCACACGGCGCATTATGGCTTCCGCGACATCGCCGATGGCATGGCGGTGCCGGCGCGCGCGTATGGCGACCATGGCGACACGCCGCGCGAGAACGTCATTCCGGTGGTGCCGGGCAATGCCGGCGCGCATCTGGCGATCGTTCAGGATGTGGCCTGACCCGGCCGGGTTGACGCGGTGCCGTCCGGAGCCCGATGGGGTGGCGTATGAGCCTCTTCCTCTTTCTCGGGGTGATGACCCTGTGCTGCGCCTATGCGCTGGCACGGGGCGGACCGCCCGAGCGGGCCTCGGCGCTGTTGCAGCTCGGCGCCTTCGCGTCGGACGAAGCGGTGCATCGGCTGGTCGACGGGCGCGCGTACACGGCGCTGGCGGCGGGATCGGCGCTGGTCGACCTGTCGTTGCTGGTGGCGCTGACCGTGCTGGCGTCGCGGTCGACGCGGCATTGGCCTTTGTGGGTCGCGGGTTGGCAGTTGGCGGCGATCGTCGCGCACCTGGCCAAGCTGCTGGATCCAGCGATGCAGGCGACGGGGTACGCGATCCAGTTGCAGATCTGGGCCTATCCCATGCTGCTGGCGACGGCGGCCGGTGCCTGGCGGTATCAGACGCGGCGATCGGCCGGGCTGATCGAGCCGGACTGGAAGACGCTGGACGGGCGGCCGATCGTCGCCTGACCGGGTGCCGCCCGTGATCCGGGCGGAGCGCAAGCGGATGGCGGCGGAGATCTTCATCGAGCGGCGCGACCGGGACGCGGTGTTCGTCGAGGTCGAGGGCGGCTTTGGCGAACCGGCCTGGGACATGCTGCTGATCCTCTACATCGTCGATGCGGAGGGCAAGGTGGCGACGCGCCAGGAGTTGCTGGTCGCGGCCCATGTCGAGCGCGAGATCGCCGAGCCCTATATCGGCTGGCTGATTTCCAAGGGGCTGGCGGGGTTCGGTGACGAGGAGGGGACCGTCCGTTTGCTCGATGCCGGTCGGACGATGATGGACGCCTATCTCGATCGGCGCGGTATGCGCGGCCATGACAAGAAATTCATGCATTAACCGGCACTTGTCGGGGCAGGGCGGCGGCCGCCATCCCAATTAAGTACTGTATGATTTTGCAGGGGTGACGGTTTTCCGCCGTTTTTGCGCGTCGTCGCGGCGATGCACCCATAATGGTGATAGTTGTCTTTGATCTGAATGGGATCGGCCGGAAATCGTATGTCGATCGGCAACAATTCTTGGGGGTGGGGATGGAAACAGAGGCGAAGAAGGGCGGGCGCAAGCTCGGTCGTCTGGGATGCGGTGTGGCGCTTGGCGTCATGGTGCTGATCGGGGTGATCGGGGCGCTGGCGGACGGCGATGCGGGGGCGGGGAATAGCTCCGCCTCGTCGGGCACGACAGCTCCAGCGAAGGCCGATGCAACTGCCGAAGCGCGACAGGCCTTCGTCGCCAATTACAAGGCTGTCATCGCCGCCGCGAAGCCCTGCGATGCGATGATGGGCGGCATAGAGGAGGCCGCCAAGTCGGGATCTCCGCTGACCCTTTATCAGGCCGCGAAGGCGGGCCAGGAAGCGTGCGAGGGCAGTTGGACAAAAATCAGAGCGATCGAACCGGCGGATCTGCCGGACGCTGCGGCGGATAAGGAGAAGGCCGCGCTAAAGACGTGCAGCGGCGCCTATTTCCTGCGCCAACGCGCCATGGAGACGGCGATGGAGATCGCGGACGGTGATGCCAAGCCGTCGAAGCTGTCGACCTTTCAGGAGGATATGCGCGATGGCCAGGCCGCCGTCATGATGTGCGTGGCGCAGTATATCGAGGCGAGCGAACCGGCAGGCGTTAAGCTGGATCAGATGAAGATTTAAACATCATGTGGTTTTCGATACTCACCGAAGGGCGCATATAATGAGCGTCGGGCAATTGCTATCGGACCCTACAAGCTTTTGGTTGCTCAAAGCCGCTGACTTTTGGGTTGGGGCAGTTGGGTTCTTAATAACCGCCGTCACGTTTTTCCTTGGCTGGTATAAGCTAACCAAAGTTCAATCTGAGGTTAAAGCGGTAAAGTCTCGGATTGCACATTATGACGCTATCTTCGAGTCGAACGGAATGGCCGCAAAATATCAAGAAATGATGGGTAAGCTAGATGAGGCTGATGTCGATTGGAAAATGATCGCGAGCATCATGACTTCGATTAAAATTGATAGTGTAGGCATAGAACTAACTCTCAAAGAGGCTGACAAAGTCGATCTTGGAGAGGAGGTTCGAAAAAATTCAATCAAGCTGGAAAAGATAATATCTGGTATCGAAAACTCGGTAACCGGAAATGGCGTTTTGCCTGATAAAGCGTATGTTCAAAAAACAATCCGGTCTGGACGCGAGATAGTCGGGAAATCTCTGCGCGTTTTCAAGGAGTTGGTTCAATGAGCGAAGAGCAATCAGGAAAAAATCGGCTTCTAGTCGCTAGGCTTTTTAAGAAGACCCAAGAAAAAAGCGTAGCTTGGTTGCTCAATGGGAACAGAGACCCCATGGCGGAGCTTGGCGCGTACAGAATAACTCTTGATACCTCTTTCAGTGGTAGCGGTATGGTCGAAAACCTGTACATATTTAGCTTGCAGGGGGAGTTGATTGAGCATTTAACTGACGAGTCTTTGGATGAAGTTTCAACCGCACCCTTTGGGTACGAAAGCTATTATTCCCTAATGTCTAAACTACGTGAAATGGCTTTTCGTCAGGCGGTTGGTGCTGATACCGCCGTTGACGACATACTGGACTTCCTAAAATGACAAGCCATGTAGCTATGTCGAATATCTCATCCGCCTCGATTGTGTCTCACGTTTCCGGCTTTTTTTATGACTGATGAAAGTTGGAAAGACGGCTCAGGTCAGTTTCATATTGACACGGCTCTCATCGAAAAGTGGTTTGAAATCCCTGCAGACCAGGCGGTTGAAATCGAGCTCCCTCGGGTTTCACTTGATATGCTTTATGTAGCTATCGAAAAGCCATATTTTGCCTTAGCCGCACTCGTAAGAGCTATGAATGCGCAGAGGGCTGGGGATCAGCTAGAAATCGATGCGGCATTCGTTGATCTTCAAGCAGAGGTCAATAATGGCCTTAACAGTCTAAAACATTTTCAAACCATCATAATGGCAACTGCAACCAATACACCTCTTGATAATAACGGTCGGGTCATTGAGCGGGGTGATAGCAATGGAGAATGAAAATCGCCCATCCTATGACAGCGTAGTGCGGTTTGATTTCCAAGCTCGGTCTCGCGTTGTGGACCAACAGACTGATCAACCGCCCTTGAAAGGGGGCGGCGGGGATGGCACATTCGATGCCATGCAGGAACGCGTTACCCGTCTGGAAAAACACGTCGACCAGCTTGTTAAGGACGTAGGCGAGGTTCGTATCGATCTTGCGACGATCAAAGAGAATGTCCGCCATCTTCCCGGTAAAACGTGGATGTTCACGACATTGGCGGCCATGCTGACCGCCCTTGCCGCGATCGTGACGGTGATAACACGGCTGGTGCCAGGCCACTGAGCCCAGATATCATCCTTGTTCTAATTTAACTTGCGTTCGGAAGCCGCCATCACCCAAGCTGTGTGACACTTCGGTCACAAGCCAATCCACCGCATCGATCTGGGTCTTGAAGCCACTGACCTTGGCCTTCTGCTCCGGCCCCAGATCGGCGCGACCCAGCGCCAGGTTGATGGAGAAGCTGACCGGTTCGCGCGCGGCGCGGCCCTGGGCCGCCTTGGCGGCCTGTTGTGCGGCCTCCTCGGTCGCATAGACGCGGGACAGGCGGCGGGCGCCGTCCTTCTTGCCGCTGACGAAGGTCTCGCGCTTGCCGGTCGCGCGGTTGTGCCAGGTGGCCTGGACCCCCTCGGCATCGTCGCGCTTCTGGCGGCTGAACTGGTGGGCATCGCCGGAGGCTTTGACGATGGTGATCGAGGGCAGGGTCTTGCCCGAGGGGGACAGGCCATCGCCGACCGGCTTGAAGATCAGCGCGCCGGCCTTCACGGTCGCGACCGCGTCATATTCGCGCCCCAGGCGGCGTAGGAAGGCCAGATCGCTTTCCCGGCTTTGTGCCTTGGCCTGGACCGCGATCGACGCCAGAACGGCCGCGCAGCGGGCCTGATAGCCGTGGCGCTGTGCGATCTCGGTAATGATCGCGCCGATGGTGGTGGCATTGTGTCCCTTTTCCCGCCGTTGTTTCAGGCCGGCGGTGAAGTCCGCGGCCTTGGCGCGGATGGTCAGCGCGGGGGGCGATCCGCCATGGTCGATCGTCTCGACGTGAAACTCCCCCTTGTCGACCAGGCCGGGGGTGACGCCGGTTCCCTGACGCCAGCCGAGCGAGACGCGGATCTTGGCGCCGGTCGGGGGCAGGTCGAGCGCATCGTCGCTATCGTCGAGGACCAGGTCGAAGGTGTCGGCTTCCTCGCCTCGCTTTTCGGAGATCCCCATGGAGATCAGGCGGGGGCGGGTGCGACCACCGGGCAACGCGACGCGGCCGCGCAGGATCTGGGTAATGTCGCGGCCGTCGACGGTGACGCGGAAATCGGGGATGGGCTGGATCATGCGGCGTCCTGGTCGACGCGGAGCAGCTCGATCGCGAAGTCGATCTGGCGCGGGGTGCCATCTGGCCAGAAATGCTTGAGCGTCTCGGTCAGGCCGGTGATGACGAAGGCGCCGTAGACATAGCCGCGCCCGTCGACCAGCGGCCATGCGTCGCCGGTGCCCGCCATGCGGCGAATCTCGTTGAGCGAGATCTCGCCATCGGCGATCTCGGTAAAGACCGCACCGGGAAGGGAGATGGTTTCGTCACCGGGGCCGGTGAACTGGCTGGCGTCGCGCGCGCCGATGCGGGTGGCGGTTGCGTGGCGCCAGCTCGACTTCCGCTGGATCTCATCGAACGCCAGCGTATCGATGCCGAAGGCGAAGAGCCCGAGGGATAGCAGCATCGGCGGTTACTCCCAATCGGGCCGGTCGCCGAAGCTGGGGGAGCCGGCGCCAGGCGCGGCGATCCCCAGCTCGCGTAGCTTGCGCGCCACCATTTCGGCGATGGCTTCCTCGCTTTGACCAGGCGCAGCGTTGATCACGAAGGTGATGGGTGGCAGGCCGGCCGCGATCGGCGTGGCGCCGCGACCACCGGCGCCGCCAGTTCCGGGCGCGGCCATGGCCATCGCCGGCAGGGCGGAGCCGGTGACGATCGCGGCGGACAAGCGGCGGGACAGGCTGTCCATGCGCTTGACCGGCTCCGATTCCTGCGCGGCGATGCCGGCGGACAGGCCGCCAACGATATGGCCGCCGATCGCCGCGAAGACGCGGCTTGGCGAATGGATGTCGAGTTTCTTGCGGGTGGCGGCCGGCATCATGACGGCGACGGCGTTGACGACGCCGCGCAGGCCGGGGACGCTGGACAGGATGCCGTTGACCAGGCCGGCGATCATCTGGCGCCCGATGGTCGAGAAGCGATCGGGCAGGGTGGCAAACCAGTTGATCGCGGACAAAGCGTGCCCCTTGATCGCAGTCCACTGCGCACCGAACCAGCCGGAGATGGCGCCCCATTTCGCATAGATGAGATAGGCCGCCGCGCCGAGCGCGACGATCCCGCCCACCACCAGGGCGGCTATCCCGACCACCGGCCACAGGCCGATGCCGAGGGCCCCGGCCGCGAAGCTGAGCGCGGCAAAGGGGGCGATGAGACCCGCGACGACGATGGCGCCGCCCCCGAGGATCAGGAACAGGGTGGCGAAGGTCGCGGCGCCGAGGGCGATAGCCCTGGTCAGGGTGGGATGGCGGCGGGCGGCGTCGCCGATCCAGGTGGCGAAATTGTTGAGCGTGGCCAGGCCGGAATTGACCGTGGGTAGAAGCTGAGACCCCAGCGTGATCGCCAGGGTGGCGGCGTTCGTCTTGAGCGCATTACTCTGTGCCGCCGAGTCCTTCATCCGCTCGGCAAAGTCGCGATCGGTGGTCCCGTCCGACTTCATCGCGTCGCTGCGGATCTTGCGGAACAGCGCCATGTTCTGGATCAGCGGGCGCAGGCCCTGCTGGACCTGGCTATCCTCGAACAGATAGCCGAGCTTCGACAGGTCGCCTTTCAGCGTCTTGTTGGTGATCTCGGCGATGGCCTCCAGTGGCGTCTTGCCCTCCTGGTAGGCCTTCTTCAGGGCATTGGGCAGGTTGACGCCCATCTTTTCGAACGCCTTGTTGGTCGCCGGCGATGCGATCTTTTGCAGGACATTGGCCAGGTTGGTCCCGGCGCTGGCGCTATCCCCGGCGCCCTTGCGCGCGATCTGGAGCCCGGCCGCGAGATCCGCGACGGCGCCGGCGCCCTTTTGACCCAGCGCCTGGTAGGAGGCGGTCAGCGAGGGAAAGACGCCCGCCATGTCCTTGATTTCGAATGCGCCCGCCTTTCCGGCCGCCGCCATGATGTCGATCACGCGCTGGGTCTGCGCGATCGGGACCTTGAGGTTGTCGGTCGCGGCAAAGCTGGCGTTCGACAGATCCGCGATCTCCGCTTTGTACGCGGTCGCGGCGCGGCCGATCGGCGTCATCATCGCCACCGCGTCGGGGACGCTGGCGCCCATGCCCGCCAGCGCGTCGACGCCGGCCTGCATGTCGGCGGGCATCTGGTTGGCGGCGCGGGCGGCGATCAACAGGCCCTTGCCGAGCGCCTCGGTCTTAGGCCGGGACAGATCCGCCTTCTGACCGATATCGGTCATGGTCGATTCGTAGTCCTGCGCGGCCCTCACGCCGGCGATGATCGGCGCGGCCATCGCCATCCCGGTGCCGATCGAGGCGGCACCGCCCGCCGCCAGGCCGGTGGCCATGCCCTGCGCCCGCGAAAAGCGGGCGCGGCCGGCGGCCATGCGGCGTTCGCGGTCCGCAGTGCGCGCCAGGCGGCGTTCCTGGTCGTTCAGTTCCTGGTTGGTCCCCTCGACCTGGCGGCGCAGTTCGCGTTCGTGGCGGGCCAGATCGGTGGTCGCGATCCCGGCATCGCGCAGGCGGGTGCGCAGGTCGCCGAGCTGGCGCGTCTCCTGCGCATGCTGGCGTTCCAGCCGCTCTGCCTCCTGCTTCGCGCGCTGGAAATCGCGGGTCATGGCGCGGGTCGGGTTCTGGGTCTGCCCCATGGCGCGACCCAGCTCGGTCACGCGCTGGCGCGCGGTCTGCAACTCCGCCTCGGTCGAGCGCAGGCCGATCTTCAGCGCGCGGAAGCCTGCGATATCGCCCTGGGCGCGTTGCAGCTCCGCCAGCCGATCGCGGGTGGTCTTCAATGCGCGCGACGCCGCGCTCGACCCGCCGGCGATATCGCGCAGCGGGCGGGTGGCGCGGTCGCCGGCCTCGATCAACAGGCGGAGGCGGAGGTTACGATCCATGACGTTCCGGGTCGTGACGGCGGGCGGCCTCGCCACGCCAGATCATCAGGTCCGCCACCGACATCCGTTCGAGCTTGTCGAGCGTCCAGCCGAAGACGAAAGCGATATCGCCCATGGGGTCTTCTACCCGCGCTGGAAGAGCGCCTCCCGTGCTGCACTCGTCAGCAAAAAATTGGCGATCTCCCCGGCGATCTGGGTCACATCGGCGGGATCGAGCGCAGCAAAGATATGCGGGACAAGCGGCGGGGTGGTGATGCGCGGCGCGACCATCGCGATCTGGTCATATTCCATACGAACCAGGCCGCCGAGATTGGCTCCTCGCAATGCCCCGCCACGCGGGCGGCGCAGCGTGATAACGGTGCCCTTTGGCAAGAGGACTTGACCGTCCTCGGTCGCGGCGTCTTCCTCAAGCGTGATGGTTTCGGTGTTCTTCGCTTCGGTCATGAGATGGGTCCGGTTGCTATGGGGCCGGCCGCTGGCGTTGCCGGCCCCGGAAGGCGATCGTCAGATCAGGAAAGGCCCAGGGCGTCGCGATGGCCGGCCATCAGGTCGACGCCGCCCACGATCTCGACCATCCCGAGGATGTCGATCTCGACATCGGTGACGCCGTCCCACTCCTCCTTGTAGTAGACGCAGTCGGAGATGACCTTGAAGCTGCCGCTTTCACCCGGCTTCTGCTCGCCACGGTCGATCTCGCGATGCCGGCCGCGCAGCGTGATCTCGCAACTATGGATCTGACCGGTGCTGTCGTCCTGATAGGAGCCGGCAAAGCGGATCTGGACGCCGCTCATGCTCGGCAGGCCATATTGGCGGATGATTTCACGGATCGGACCGCCATAGCTGTGCTCGACCGTCAGATCGTCACCGCCACCCAGATCGATCGGAGCCGGGCGATTGAGCGCCCCGCCGCGCCACTTTTCGAGCTTACGCTCCAGCTTGGGCAGGGTCACGCTTTCGGTATCGGCGGCATAACCAACGCCGTCGATGAACATCATCATCTGTTTCAGTTTGCGGGGGAAAGACATGGGCTATCCTTCAAGGGACCGTGGGGATGCGATCAGGCCGCGACCGAGAGGGCCGCGAAGTCGAGCAGGAATTCGTCGGTGATCTCCTGCTCGATCCCGAGATTTTCGAGCGGCGGGACGGGGGTGTAGCGGAAGCCGATCAGCAGCTTGCCGGCCTTCAGGTTTGCCGCCGGGTTCTTGGCGGGATCGAAGCTGGCGACCGCGCCAAGGATCCGTCCGGCGCGCTTCTCCGCGCGGAACAGTTCGTTGATCTGCTCGACAATGTCCTTCACCAGGCTCGGTAGGAGCGGCTTGTCGAGCGCCCATACCAGGCCGGTCGCGATGCTGTCCGCCAGGATCTGTGCGGTGCGGACCGCGCTCTCGAAGGCGAAGTCGCTATCCGTCACCGCGCAGGTGCGGTTGCCCCAGAAGCGCAGGGCGCCACCGATGCGCACCACCGTGACCAGCTCGGAGGCGTTGAGGACGTTGGCGTCGCAGGTTTCGTCCTGGAGGTCGAAGGTCACATCGTCGGTCAGGCCGTCGAGATCGTTGAGCGCGACATTGGACAGGGTCTTGTGCCAGCCCTGCGCGGCATCGATGGCGGCGCGGGCCCCCATGGCAACGGCCGCGACCGGGACGGCGATCGAGGCGCCGGCCGCGCCGTAAGGGGCGGTGACGCCAGGCCACAACAGGGTCAGCTCGCGCGCATCGGGGAACAGCGCCCGGTGGGCGATGGCGGCGCCACGATCGAGGCCAAGCGCCTTGGCATAGACGCGGGCGCGCAGCTTCTTGGCGACCGCGATCAGGGCGGTGGTCACCGCCTGCGATTCGAGGCCGGGGGCGCCGAGAATGCGCGGCTGGACGTTGAGCTGCGCCGGTGCGGTCAATAGCGCCTGCATCCCGCTCTTCACGCCGGCGACATCGGCGCCGATGATCGCGGCGGTGGTGGCGGCGGCATCGGCACCAGGCGCGACGCGCACGACGACGACGGTCGTGTCCGCCTGCCCGGCGATGGCGCGCAGCGCGGCCTGGAGCGTGCCGGTCGCGCCGGCCTTTGCCATCGCGTCCTGAAGGTTGGTCACCTTGACCACGGTGTCGAGCGGGAAGGCAGTGGCATCGGCGGCCGGCGCGGTCGCGACCAGGCCGATGACGGCGGTCGAGACGGTGGCGATCCCGCGCGCCTGGCGCGTCACCTCGCGAACGTTGATGCCGTGGAGAAAGCTCATGAGGGGGCCCTTTGCGAAAGCGCGGACAGCGCGCGGATGGTCGAGATGACAGAGAAGCCGGGGCGGCCGGGCACATCGGTGCGGGTGCCGGTGATGGTCAGCACCGCCGAATGGGCGGAGGCGCCCGGCGACAGGGTGATGCGACGCACGCGGGCGCGCCCCTCCTGGCGCATCAGCGCCAGCGCAGCGGCGGCTATGACGCGCAATCGCCCCAGATCGTTGTTCGGCTGGTCGAGCTGCTCGGGGACCAGACTGCCATAGTCGCGCCGGCCGATGCGGGTGCCGAGGGGCGTCGACAGGATATCGTCGATCGACTGGAGCAGATGATCGGCGCCGGCGATCGGGCGGCCGGTGTGGCGATCCATGCCGTTCACTGCGGCGGACCCGAAATCGCGGTGCCGGCCTGCACCTTCGTATGGAGGTGGCTTTTCAGGCTCTTGCCGCCGCCCACGACATCCTCGCTGGCGGTCAGCTTGCCGGTGATGTCGACGGGGCCCTCGACCGACAGCGGCCCTTTGAGCGACAGCCCGCCGTCCGCGACGATCGCGGCGGCCCCGCCGGCGGGGCC
>Ga0187844_10002276_pt1 | contig 13750 bp, 10 predicted proteins | sample SpaLakP09_SKY_50_FD_134517 | JGI IMG/M metagenome (GOLD analysis project Ga0187844, IMG submission 134517) | Oligotrophic lake water microbial communities from Sparkling Lake, Wisconsin, USA - SP09_SKY_50 | ecosystem: Environmental > Aquatic > Freshwater > Lake | place: USA: Sparkling Lake...
GTCATGCTCGGCGAACGGCGCCTCGGCCGGCGCCGGCGTGGCCGGGATGTCGAACAGGTGCTCGTCCAGAGCGGCGGTCGGGATCGAGGCCGCGCTTTGCTCGCGCGGGGTCTCATCAAGGCCGAAATCCATCGCGTCGAGGTCGAACAGCGGATCGCGCGCCGGCTGCTCCGGTTCCGGCGGCAGGTTGGCCTGCAGTTCCGTCGGCAGGTCCGGCAGATCGAATTCGCGGGCCAGGTTGGCCATCTCGATGTCGGCGGCGGCGGCCGTGCTGGCCGCCACGCCGGCCGCGGGCGCCAGCAGGTCGTCATCCATATGCGCTTCCAGCTGCGGCACCGGATTCGGGGCCGGGGCGGCGAAGTCCATGTCGAACGAGAAGTCGAGCGGGTCGCGCTCTTGCTCGTCCAGCGGCTTGTCCAGTGCGACCGCCGGCTCGGCCACCGGCGTCGTGGCCGGGGTCTCGAACGCGCTCATGTCGAAGTCGAGATCGTGTGCGCCGCCCAGGTCGGCAACCGGCTGTGCGGACGGCTGTGCCGTCCCTTGCGGCGCGGGCGCCGGCTCGACCGGTTCGAACGCGAGGCCGCCCAGGTCGAAGTCGAGCACGTGGTCATCTTCCATCGGCGCGGGTTCGGTCGACGGGGCATTGGTGACGGGCGCCGGCGCCGGCTGCGAGGTCGCCATCGCGTCGGCGAAATGCTGGCTGAAGTCCAGCGGCTCGCCGGCCAGCGCTGCCGTCGGCGTGGCCTGCGGGTCGGGCGCGCCGAACACGTCGTCCAGCTCCTTCGACAGCAAGGCCTGCTGGCCCAGCTCCTCGGTGCTCGGCGCCGGACCGCTCGGCGCAGCCGTGTTCTGGTACAGCGGGTTGAGCGGATCGATGGTGAGACCCAGCGCGGCGGCCTGCGCCCACTCGTCGCCCTGCCCGCGCGTCATGCTGTAGAGTTCCGCGGCCTGCGTCTCGAACGCGCGCTGGTCCTTGCGCGCGGCATAGATCTCGAGCAGCTTCAGGCGCACCGGATAGCGTTCCGGGTGCGTGCGCAGGGCTTCCTTGAGGATTTCCTCGGCCTGCGCATCGCGGCCGTAGGCAATGTAGACGTCGGCTTCCGCCACCGGATCGACCTCGTTCGTGTCGAGCTGGCTGGCGGACGGCGCGAAGCTGGAATTGAACACGCTGTTGTTCGTGTCGACGCTCTGGCCGCCCGTCTCGGCGAACATCGAGTGCGCGGGTTCGCTCGGCACCCCGAGGATAGCCGGTTCCGGCACCACCTTGACGACCTTCTTCTTGCGGCGCTGGGCGACCAGCAGGCCGCCGAGCAGCAGCGCGGCCGCGCCGCCGCCGACGAGCGGCAGGTTGTCCATGATGAAGTCCAGCAGGCCCGGCTCCGGCGGGGCCGCGGCGGGCTTGGCGGCCGGCTTGATGGCCGGGAGCTTCTTCGGTGCGGGCTGCGGGGCCTGCGGCGCGGTGGCGACAGGTGCGGTGGCTGCAGGCGCGGGGGCAGGTGCGGCGGCCTTCTGTTCCGCCTCGGCGCCGGCCTTGCTCTTGATCGTGGCGATCTTTTCGAGGTCGGTCACGTTGCGTTCGAGCTCGCGCACGCGCGTCTGCGCATCGGCCAGTTCCTTCTCCTTGGCGATGCGGTCCTCGGCGCTCAGCGTCGTGCCCTTGCCGGCAGGCGTCGTCGGCGCGGCTTTCGACAGGCGCAGCTTGTCCTGCGATTCGTTGGCGGCGGTCGGGCGTTCCTCGACCTTGGCGGTGATCTTGCCGGCCGCGCCCTGGCCCGGCTCCGGGGTCTTGACGGGTTCCGATGCGCCGACCTGGCCCGCCAGCTTGTTGCGGTAAGCGTTGAAGTCGGCCGCGTGGGCGACGACGACGCCATGCGCCTCCGTGTCGTTCGTGCCGCGCACGGCATCGCCGGATGGCACGGTCAGGATGCGGCCCGACTTCAGGCGGTTCATGTTGTTGCCGATGAAGGCATCCGGATTGGCGCGGTACAGCGCCACGAGCATCATGTCGAGCGACACGTCGACGGGTTTCAGCTGGGCGGCGATGCGGCCCAGGCTGTCGCCCTGCTTGACGCGGTAGCGCGACGGGGATGCCGGCTCGGCCGCCGGTTTGGCCGATCCTGCTGCCTCGGCCGCGCGGCGCGGACGCTCTGCGGCCGGCGCAGCCGCTGACGGCTGGGTTGCGGGTGCCGCTTCGGCGCGCGGACGCGCGGACTCGCTGGCCGCGACCTGGGCCGACTGCGTCGCGCGCAGCTCTGCCGGATCGAGCAGGAACGTGTATTCGCGCACGAGGCGGCCGTTATTCCACGACAGTTCCAGCAACATGTCGACGAACGGCTCGTTCAGCGGCTGCGTGGAGCTGACACGGATGAACTGGCGGCCGCCGCGCTGCTCGACGTTGAAGCGCAGCGACAGCAGGGCCGGATTGAAATCGATGTTCGCCGCCTTAAACGCTTCCGGCGACGCCAGCTTGGCGGCGAGGCCGGACGCCTCGTCGCCGGACACCGCCGTCAGTTCGATTTCGGCGCGCAGGGGCTGGCCGAGCGCGGACAACACCGTGAGCTTGCCGAGACCGGCCGCGTGGGCCGCCGACGTCAGGACCAGCGCACTTGCGACCGCCGCAGTGAGCTTTTTCAGTGCGGACGACTTCATCGGGAGGCGGGGAGTGACATGCATAGGTTCGAGAGCGACGTGGCCGGAGGTCTCAGGAACATATCATCATGCACTGTGGCATGCAAGTTCCGTGGGGAGAAACATTCAGGGAGTCTGAGGTATGTAGACGGTCTATTCAGACTAATGATGTTTTTTGGATGATTCGGTGTCAATTCTATACGAAACCCAGAATGGAAAAGGGCGGCACCGGCCGCCCTCTTCCTGCACCCTTTGCGCCCGGAGGCGCCAGCTTACATCACTTGTCCAGGACGATGCGCAGCATACGGCGCAGCGGCTCGGCGGCGCCCCACAGCAGCTGGTCGCCGACGGTGAACGCGGAGATGTATTCCGGGCCCATCGACATCTTGCGCACGCGGCCGACCGGGATCGTCAGGCTGCCCGTGACGGCGGCCGGGGTCAGGTCGCGCACCGACGCTTCGCGCGTGTTCGGCACGAACTTCACCCACTGGTTGTCGTTCGCGATGATGTCGTTGATCTCGTCCAGCGGCACGTCCTTCTTCAGCTTGATGGTCAGCGCCTGCGAGTGGCAGCGCATCGCGCCGATGCGGACGCACAGACCGTCGACCGGGATCACGTCGGAGCCGTTGTGACGGCCCAGGATCTTGTTGGTCTCGGCGCCGCCCTTCCACTCTTCCTTCGACTGGCCGTTGCCCAGGTCCTTGTCGATCCAGGGGATCAGGTTGCCGGCCAGCGGCACGCCGAACTGCTTGGTCTCTTCGGCCGACATGCCGTGCTGGGTCGCCAGCACGCCGCGGTCGATTTCCAGGATGGCCGACGCCGGGTTGTCCAGCAGGTGCTTGACCGACGAGTTGATCGTGCCGAACTGGGTCAGCAGTTCGCGCATGTGCTGCGCGCCGCCACCCGATGCGGCCTGGTACGTCATCGACGTCATCCAGTCGACCAGGTCGTGCTTGAACAGGCCGCCGAGGCCCATCAGCATGCACGACACGGTGCAGTTACCGCCGATGAAGTTCTTCACGCCGCGCACCATCGCGTCCTTGATGACGTTCAGGTTGACCGGGTCCAGCACGATGACGGCGTCGTCGTTCATGCGCAGGGTCGACGCGGCGTCGATCCAGTAGCCGTTCCAGCCGGCGGCGCGCAGTTTCGGGAACACTTCGGTCGTGTAGTCGCCGCCCTGGCACGAGATGATGATCTCGCATTTCGACAGTTCGGCGATGTCGGTTGCGCTTTTCAGCTTGGTTTCGTTCTTCGCCATCTTCGGCGCGTCGCCACCCGGATTCGAGGTGGTGAAGAACACCGGCTCGATGTGGGCGAAATCGCCCTCGTCCTGCATGCGTTGCATGAGGACCGAACCGACCATGCCGCGCCAACCAACCAGACCTACTAGTTTCATTTTGATCCCTCGTCTAAAGTGATTCCGCCCCGTTCGGCGTATTCCTAAGTGCGTGCTTTTGGTGGGCACGGGGTGCCCACCCTACAACGTTGTCGCATCACGTAGGGTGGGCTCCCTGAGCCACCTTTACACGTAACGTTATTTCAAGCCAGTGCGTTGACGACCGCGTCGCCCATCTGTTCCGTGCCGACCTTCGTCGTGCCTTCTTCGTGGATGTCCGGCGTGCGCAGGCCCTGTGCCAGCACTTTCTTGACCGCGTTCTCGATGCGGTCGGCCTGTTCGGCCTTGCCCAGCGAGAAGCGCAGCATCATCGCGGCGGACAGGATCGTCGCCAGCGGATTGGCGATGCCCTTGCCCGCGATGTCCGGTGCCGAACCGTGCGACGGTTCGTACAGGCCCTTGTTGTTCGCATCCAGGGATGCCGACGGCAGCATGCCGATCGAGCCGGTCAGCATCGCGGCCGCATCCGACAGGATGTCGCCGAACATGTTGCCGGTGACGATCACGTCGAACTTCTTCGGCGCGCGCACGAGCTGCATCGCGGCGTTATCGACGTACATGTGTTCGAGCTCGACGTCCTGGTATTCCTTGTGCACGTCGGTGACGATGTCGCGCCAGAACTGGAACGTCTCCAGCACGTTGGCCTTGTCGACGCTCGTCACGCGGCGGTCGCGCTTGCGCGCGGCCTGGAACGCGACGTGGGCGATGCGGCGGATCTCGCCTTCCGCATAGCGCATCGTGTCGAAGCCTTCGCGCTGGCCCGCGAACGGACCGTCCGGGCATTCGCGCACGCCGCGCGGCTTGCCGAAGTAGATGTCGCCCGTCAGTTCGCGGATGATCAGGATGTCGAGGCCCGACACCACTTCCGGCTTCAGGGTCGAGGCGCCGGCCAGTTCCGGATACAGGATCGCGGGACGCAGGTTGGCGAACAGGCCCAGTTCCTTGCGCAGGCCCAGGATGGCCTGTTCCGGACGAAGCGCGCGCTCCAGCGAGTCGTACTTGTAGTCGCCGACGGCGCCGAACAGCACGGCGTCCGCGGCCTTCGCCAGCGCCAGCGTACCTTGCGGCAGCGGGTGGCCGTGCGCGGCATAGCCGGCGCCGCCGACCTCCGCGCTTTCCAGTTCGAAGGACTCGCCCAGTGCGTTCAGCACCTTGACGGCTTGCGCGGTGATTTCGGGACCGATGCCGTCGCCCGGCAGGATGGCAATCTTCATGTTCTTGTTCTCAGGTCAGATGGTGTTGGCGAGCCACGGCTGCGCGCGCAGGTGGCGTTCTTCGTAGGCGCGGATGTCGTCGGCGTGGCGCAAGGTGAGGCCGATGTCGTCCAGGCCGTTCAGCAGGCAATACTTGCGGAAGTCGTCGATGGCGAATTCGAACGCGAACTTGCCGTCCGGGGTACCCACGGTCTGCTTCTCGAGGTCGACGACGAGCTTGTAGCCTGGGAAGGCCTTCACTTCATTCATCAGCTGGTCGACCTTCGCCTCGTCCAGCACGATCGGCAGCAGGCCGCCCTTGAAGCAGTTGTTAAAGAAGATGTCGGCGAAGCTCGGCGCGATGATCGCGCGGAAGCCATACTGCTGCAGGGCCCACGGCGCGTGCTCGCGCGACGAGCCGCAGCCGAAGTTCTTGCGGGTCAGCAGGATCGACGCGCCGGCGTAGCGCGGCTGGTTCAGCACGAAGTCCGGATTGACCGGACGCTTCGAATTGTCCATGCCCGGTTCGCCGTGGTCGAGATAGCGCCACTCGTCGAACAGGTTGGGGCCGAAGCCGGTGCGGCGGATCGACTTGAGGAACTGCTTCGGAATGATGGCGTCGGTGTCGACGTTGGCCCGGTCCAGCGGGACCACCAGTCCTTCGTGTACGGTGAATTTATCCATGGTCCTGATCCTTAATGACCGCCGGCGCCCGTGATGACCTGGCCGACCTTCTGCACGTCCTTGCCGACGCCCGAGATGGTGTTGCAGCCGGCGGCAGCGATAGCGATGAGTGCGAGAGCGAATACTTTTTTCATGTGCTTGTATTTTTCGATTGGATGGTGAGCACCCCGTGCCCACCAAACGCGTCACAACCGTCGGACGTCGACGAAATGGCCCGCGATACCGGCTGCCGCGGCCATTGCCGGCGACACCAGGTGCGTGCGGCCGCCCTGGCCCTGGCGGCCTTCGAAGTTGCGGTTCGACGTCGACGCGCAGCGCTCGCCCGGTTCCAGGCGGTCGGCGTTCATCGCGAGGCACATCGAGCAGCCGGGCTCGCGCCATTCGAAGCCGGCGGCCTTGAAGATCTGGTCGAGACCCTCGCGCTCCGCCTGTTCCTTCACGAGGCCGGAGCCCGGCACGACCATCGCCAGCTTGACGTTCGACGCGCGCTGGCGGCCGCGCACGACGGCGGCGGCGGCGCGCAGGTCCTCGATGCGCGAGTTGGTGCAGGAACCGATGAACACCTTGTCGATGCGGATGTCTTCCATCGCGGTGTTCGGCTTCAGGTCCATGTAGACCAGGGCCTTTTCCATCGCGTCGCGCTTGACGGGGTCTTTTTCCTTGTCCGGATCGGGCACGCGGCCGTCGATCGTCGTGACCTGCTCGGGCGACGTGCCCCAGGTCACCTGCGGACGGATGTCCTGCGCGTTCAGCTGCACGACCAGGTCGAACTTCGCGCCCGGATCCGAGTGCAGGGTGCGCCAATAGGCGACGGCCTGTTCCCACTGCGGACCGACGGGGGCGAACGGACGGCCCTTGACGTAGTCGATGGTCGTATCGTCGACAGCAACCATGCCGGCGCGCGCGCCCGCTTCGATCGCCATGTTGCAGACCGTCATACGGCCTTCCATCGATAGCGAGCGGATCGTCGAGCCGCCGAATTCGATGGCATAGCCCGTGCCGCCGGCGGTGCCGATCTTGCCGATCACGGCCAGCACGATGTCCTTGGCGGTCACGCCGGCCGGCAGTTCGCCGTCGACCTGCACCAGCATCGCTTTCGATTTCTTCGCGAGCAGCGTCTGCGTGGCCATCACGTGCTCGACTTCCGACGTGCCGATGCCGTGGGCCAGCGCGCCGAACGCGCCGTGCGTGGACGTGTGCGAGTCGCCGCAGACGACGGTCATGCCCGGCAGGGTCGCGCCCTGCTCCGGGCCGATCACGTGCACGATGCCCTGGCGCTTGTCGTTCATGTTGAAGTACGTGACGCCGAAGGACTTGGTGTTGTTGTCCAGCGTCTCGACCTGCAGGCGCGAGGTCGGGTCGGCGATGCCGTGCGAGCGGTCGGTGGTCGGCACGTTATGATCGGCTACGGCAAGATTGGCCGAAGTGCGCCATAGCGGGCGGCCGGCTTCGCGCAGGCCTTCGAATGCCTGCGGGCTGGTGACTTCGTGGACCAGGTGACGGTCGATATACAGCACGGTGGTGCCATCCGCATCGGCACGCACGACATGCGAATCCCAAAGTTTGTCGTAGAGCGTTTTTAACATGTCAAATCCAGTGAAACGACCGCTACATGCGGGCATGGTCTTTGATTATGCCATATTTGTGCAATGCGGAAGCAATGCCCTTCGAGCACGATTATTTCAATGAACTCATCCGTATAAAAATTTTGTTTGGATGGATTTTCAAAAATACAAATAAAAAAAGCCTGCGCATTTCCTGAGCAGGCTTTTCGTAGCTTTGTAGCAAAAATGATGCAACGCGCTTTTTACGCGGCCAACCTCACCGTCGTACGGCAACCGTCCATCAGGAACGACAGGCCGACGACCAGCACGAGCGAACCTTCGGCCGAGCGTGCCGTACCGGTGATGCCTTCGACGGTCAGCGCCGTCATCGGCTTGATCACCAGGTCGGCCGTGCCGTCGACGGCTTCCACCGCGATGATGTACGGCTGCGGGGCGTTGATGACGATGCCCACGCGCTCCACGCATTCCTCGTAGCCGAGCGACAGCGCCAGCGAACGCACCGGCAGCGGACGGCCCTGGTCCTTCAGCACCGGGGCGCCGCCGACCTGCATGAAGGTCTCCGGCAGTTCGACGACACGCTCGACCACCGCCATCGGCAGGGCCAGCTGCGCGCCCGACGTCGACACGAGCATGGTCGGGACGATCGACAGTTCGATCGGCAGGCGGATCGAGAACTTCGTGCCGGTACCCAGGTTCGAGTCGATGCGGATCGCGCCGCGGTTCTTCTCGACGGCCGTCTTGACCACGTCCATGCCCACGCCGCGGCCCGAGACCGACGACGCCACTTCCTTGGTCGAGAAGCCCGGCAGGAACACGAGCTGGTATGCCTCGTCGTCGCTCGTCGCCTGGTTCTCGGAAATGAGGCCCTTCTCCATCGCCTTCTTGCGCAGCTTGGACGGGTCCATGCCGCGGCCATCGTCCTGCAGCACGATCATGACGCTGTTCGCTTCCTGCCACGCTTTCAGCAGGATGTAGGCCTTGGCCGGCTTGCCGTTGGCGACGCGGTCTTCCGGCGACTCGACGCCGTGGTCCAGCGCGTTGCGCAGCATGTGCACGAGCGGGTCGTACAGGCTGTCCACGACGACGCGGTCGACTTCCGTCTCGGCGCCTTCGATGGTCAGCTCGACATCCTTGCCCAGGTCCTTCGCCAGCTCGCGCACGAGGCGCGGGAATTTCTGGAACAGACGGCCCACCGGCTGCATGCGGGTCGCCAGCGTGGCGCGCTGCAGTTCGGCCGAGTAGCGCGACGCGCGCTCCAGCGTTTCCGTCAGCGTCGCCATCAGCGTGGCGGCCTGGCCTTCGAACTTGAACTGCGACAGGCGCTCCAGCAGCACGGCCGCCTGGTTCGCGGCCTGCACGGATTCGCCGGCCACTTCCAGCAACGCGTCCAGCTTGACCGCGTCGATACGGATGCTCTCGTCCTTCGCGGGACCGGTGCTGGCCGGCTTGTTGTCGTTGCGGCGCTCGACGCCATCCCAGCCCGGCTTGCCGGACGCGGCGGCGGGTGCAGCCGCCGCCGCTTCGGCCGGAGCAGCGTGGACCGGCGCAGCAGCCGCTTCGGGCGCTGCGGCGGCCATCGGCGCCTGGCTCGGCGTATAGGTGCCCGGCGGGACGACCGCCATGTACATCGCTTCCCAGTCGAGACCGTCGGCGCTCGGCGCGGCCGCTGCGGCCGGTGCCGGTGCAGCCGCGACCGGAGCCGGGGCAGCGGGCGCGGCTTTCGGCGCGGGTGCAGCCGCGGGTGCTGCCTTCGGCGCGGGCGCGGCGTCGTTGCCGGCGATGGCGTCCTTGAGCATGCGCTCGAGGTCGGCCGGCATCTGCGGCAGCTGGTCCGGCGTGGCGCCGTTGTTCAGGTCATTGAGCTGGTCGGCCACGAAGCCCGACGCCTGCAGCGACGCTTCGATCGCGCCCGGCGTGACGGGCGCGGCGCCGGTGCGCAGCGCGTCGAAGAGGTTTTCCGTCAGGTGGCAGGCGGCGACGAGCGCCGGCAGCCCCATGAAACCCGCGCCACCCTTGATGGTGTGGAACGAGCGGAACACCGCGTTCAGCGTTTCCTTGTTATCGGGATCGCGTTCGAGGTGCAGCAGATGCTCTTCGACATTCGCTGCAAGATCCATCGCCTCGACGACGAAATCCTTGAGCATTTCATCCATTAGAATCCCAGATCGGCAAGAAGGTCATCGACACTGTCCTGGTCGAGCGCCACGGTCGGCACCGACGGACCCGACATCAGTTGTTGCTCCTGCGGCTGTTCCTGTGCCGCCTGTTTCTGCGCCAGCTTTTCCTTCACGTCCGGCGGCGCGCTGTCCTTCAGCAGCTGGGTCAGCTCGTTCTCCACCGTCTTGGTGATGATCACGACTTTCTTGATCAGCTGGCCGGTGATGTCCTGGAAGTCCTGGGCCATCATGATCTCGAGCAGGCGCGCCTTCTCGGCTTCGGTCGCTTCCGTCACCAGTTGGGCGAACTGCTTCGAATCGCCGGCCAGGGCCTTGAACTGCTCGATCGAGAGCTTGCCGGCGAACAGGTCGTCCCAGCGGTTTTCCATGTCCTTGGCCTGCTTGGACAGCAGGTCCTGGGCCGGCATGCCGTCGTCCAGGGTGTTCAGCACCTTGTTGGCGGCCTGTTCGGTCAGGGAGGCGACATATTCCAGGCGGTCCTGCGCGTCCATGATCTGGGACGACGCCTCGGTCAGCGCCTTGTCGTAGCCCAGCTCGCGCAGCGAGTCGTGCAGCAGGCGCACGATGCCGCCCAGGCGCTCGTACATGCCTTTTTCATGTTCGTCCTCGCCGGTTTCGGCCGGTGCGGCGGCAGCCGGCGCGGCCGGTACCGACACGACGGCCGGGGCCGGCGCGCTGGTGGCCGCGACCTGGTCGAACAGGGCCTCCAGGTCGTCGGTATCGCCGCTGTCGCCGCCAGTGGCGGGCTCGGGCGCGGGTGCTGGAGTCGGAGCGGCGGCGGGTGCGCTGGCACGCTGCGCTGCCACTTCCTCGAATAATGCGTCGAAATCGTCAGCGGCGTCGGTCATAGTCCCTGCTTCTCCATAATTTAAATGTCGCGATGATCTGTGCTGTGTGCGGTACGGCTGCCGTCATTACGCTGACGGTACAAATTTCCGACGAGTGTATCAGTGTGGTTGCCGTAGGTAAATCTTCTGAAATGCCGTCGTTGCCGATTGATGAGTAATCTTGGTCTGTCGACAATCTTTTACAGTGTTTTCTGGATATTTTCACAAAGCATCTGTTGTATTTTTTTATCGCGGTGGCATTTGTGACATCTGGTATTTGTGCGCCGACAGCCGAGCACATCCCTGAGCAAGATCAAGCATTTACATTCCGCCAAGAGGGGAAACGCGAACTACAATGAGAAGGTAGCGTGACGTGAGGGAGGGCTCACCATGTACCAGAAGATTCTGATCACCACCGACGGATCGGCAGTGTCGCAGCACACCGCCTGCGCCGGCGTCAAATTCGCAGGGCAGATGGGGGCGGAAGTGCTCGCCCTGTTCGTCGCGCCCGAGTATCAATACCCAGTGTATGTCGAGATCGTGCCTCCCGCCTACCCCAGCGAAGAGGAATACGCCCAGCAGATGAAGCGGCTGGGCGAGGAATACATGGGCTCGATCATGCGCGCGGCGGAGGGTTGCGGCTTGAAGCACGCGTGCATGACGGCGTTTTCCGACGCGGCGGCACTGAAAATCGTCGACGTGGCGGAACAACAACACTGCGACCTGATCTTCATGGGTTCGCACGGCCGCAGCGGCTGGGGACAGTTGTTGCTAGGTAGCGTGACCAACAAGGTGCTGTCCCATACGACCAAGCCCGTGCTCGTGCACCGCCTGATCCGGGAGCCCGGCACCTGACGCCTTTACCGAAGGCGGCGGCGTTTCGGACAGCAGGCATTGTCCCAAAAAAAGGCAACGTTAGTGTTGCTTCTGTGATATCTTTTTACCTTCATTTTACAATTGATCCCCAAGGGACATCCTATGATTCGCATTGTCATCGCCGACGACCACACGATCATGCGCGAAGGTCTCAAGCGTATTCTCGACGGCGCACTCGACATCGAGATCGTCGGGGAGGCCATCAACGGCTTCGAAGTGCTGTCGCTGGTCCGCCAGGGCGGCTTCGACCTGCTGCTGCTGGATCTGTCCATGCCGGGCCGCAGCGGCGTCGACCTGATCCGCCAGGTGCGCAGCGAAGCGCCCAAGCTCGCCATCCTGATCCTGACGATGCACGAGGAAGAGCAGTACGCCGTGCGCGCCATTCGGGCGGGCGCCCAAGGCTATCTCACCAAGGAAAGTGCCGGCACGCAGCTCGTCGGTGCGATCCGCAAGGTCGCGTCCGGCCGGCCGTACATCAGCACGGAAGTGGCCGAGCAACTGGCGCTGAACATCATGGCACCGAACGAACAGCTGCTGCACAAACAGCTCTCGGATCGCGAATTCGAGGTATTCTCGCTCCTCGTGAGCGGCAAATCGATCACCGAGATCGCCAACAACCTGCATCTTTCCGTCAAGACGGTCAGTACCCACAAGACCCGCATCATGCAGAAAATGGGCATGACCTCGCTGTCGGAAATGGTCCAGTATGCGGTGGCGCATCGTCTGCTGGCGCCGATGAAAGCCTGAACGGCGCCGCACGAAACAGATTTGACATTCAGGCGACACTTTTCGTGCCCTGCGCGGGGCCTTTCCCGCTATGCAGGGCCCTCGTCCCGCTCGCGTAATCCTACACGCGCTTCACTCGTGGCTCCTCACAGTCGGCAGCCTTGCAGTAAGAAAAATCCTACAAGCTGACGTTCTCTCCTACTACACATTCAGCAGTTGCTGATATTAATGCCGGACTCGTGTTGGCATACTGACTTTAGCGTTTCGACTTGCCTGCGGTCCATATCCGTATCCAGTCGGCTCTGTGCTCCGATTCGGCACTGACATGCACCGGACCGCAGCTTGCTTCTTTGAAATCCTAAACCTGGAGATGAGTATGCAGTCCCAGCTAACTTCAGAACAACGTAACGCCTCCCCGTCGACCCTGCACTCGTCACAGATGGAAGCCGGACGCCAACGCCAGGGTCGTCTCTGGTCGAACCTGAAAGAGGTCTGCGACCTGCTCCACATCCCGGCCGCCGTCTCGATGAACACCGAGGAGTTGCTGTTCCAGCACGTCCAGTTCAAGACCGGGCAGCGCGTTCACACGATCGGCCAGGCGTTCGACACCCTGTACATCGTCAACTCCGGTTTCCTGAAAACCGTGCTGATCGACGAGTTCGGCAACGAACAGGTCCTCAGCTTCCCGATGAAGGGCGACATGCTCGGCGTCGACGGCATTCACACGCGCCATTACGCGTCGGAAGCCGTCGCCCTGTCCGACTGCGACCTGATCCTCGTGCCGTTCAAGAAGCTCACGGCGCTCGGCCGCGTGCATGCCGAGCTCGAGAACCTGATGTACGGCGTGATGAGCCGCGAACTGGTGCGCGAACAGGCCATGATCGGCATGCTCGGCGCCCTCTCGGCCGAAGCGCGCGTGGCCCGCTTCCTGATCTCGCTGGCGGAACGTTTCGCCGCGATGGGGTATTCGAGCAAACTGTTCAACCTGCGCATGACGCGCCATGAGATCGGCAGCTATCTCGGCCTGACGCTCGAGACGGTGAGCCGCACCTTGTCTGCCTTCAACGAAATCGGCCTGATCACGGTCGACCAGCGCACCATCGGCATCAAGGATCCGGAAGCGCTCAAGACGCTGCGCCGCCTGCCGCCGTCGCGTTCGCGCGCCAAGCAGAACGCCAAGCACAAGGCCGAAGCGGACAGCGCCGGCGACGGCCAGGTCCTGGCCACGGTCTGAACCGCGTCCTGGGTCCCAAGAAAAAGCCGGCCCCTTGTGGGAGCCGGCTTTGTTTTCTGCCGCGACAGGTTCAGTCGCGGATCAGCACGCCATCGCTGACCTTCACGCGGTCGCCCACGCGGAAGCCCGGATTGTTTTCGTACGGGATCGTCTGCGTGGCGCCGTTGGCGTAGCGCACGACGACTTCGAAGCGTTGCCGCGCATTGGCATTGCGTTCGATCTCGCGGCCCGCGATCGCGCCGCCGACGGCGCCCGCGACGGTGGCTGCCGTGCGTCCGCTGCCGCTGCCGACCTGGTTGCCCAGCAGGCCGCCCACGACGGCGCCGGCACCCGTGCCCAGGTAGCTGCCGTCGCCGCTGACCTGCACCACGTTGACCGATTCCACCGTCGCGCAGTTCGTGCAGTAGCGTGCGACACGCGGCTGGTTGCCCGGTGGGTTGA
>Ga0187844_10002280_pt1 | contig 13725 bp, 8 predicted proteins | sample SpaLakP09_SKY_50_FD_134517 | JGI IMG/M metagenome (GOLD analysis project Ga0187844, IMG submission 134517) | Oligotrophic lake water microbial communities from Sparkling Lake, Wisconsin, USA - SP09_SKY_50 | ecosystem: Environmental > Aquatic > Freshwater > Lake | place: USA: Sparkling Lake...
ATGGTGAAGATGGTGAAGATGGTGAAGATGGTGAAGATGGTGAAGATGGTGAAGATGAAGATGGTGAAGATGGTGAAGATGGTGAAGATGGTGAAGATGGTGAAGATGAAGATGGTGAAGATGAAGATGGTGAAGATGAAGATGGTGAAGATGAAGATGGTGAAGATGAAGATGAAGATGAAGATGAAGATGAAGATGAAGATGAAGATGAGAAAATTGCTAAACAACTACAAAAAAAAGAAGATGAGGAAGCTGCTAAAAAAATGGAACAAGACACAAAAGTATCTAGCCAGAGTAAAGAAAGTGGTGACAATTCTAGTCAAATGGAAGATGAAGAAACCGTCTCTCAACCTAAACAACCTGATTCAAGATGTGTTGGAAAAGGCATGGAGAATTGTGGTGGTGCTAGTTGTTATATTAATTCAGTAATACAGAGTTTATGGTCTATAGAATCTTTTAGAGATAGTTTTATTGCTATTGATGACGCAAATCTAAATATAACTGGAATTGCTTTAAAAGAAATATTTAAAAGTTTATCAACAAGAACAGATACTAAAGTTGTTGATATAAGGAAATTAGCTGTTAAGAAAGGACAAACAGAAAAGTCAGCACTTGATGTTCTTTTAGATTTATTAAAAACTATAACAGGAGAACAACAAGATGCAAATGAGTTTATAAATAAATTATTTACTGAAATTCAAATGAGTCGGGCTGTAGAAGATCTTTTATTCAGTACATTTATGATATCACAACAAACTAAAATTGATTGTGAAAATGGAAGGGTAAATAAAGATGAAGATCCAGAAGAATGGAATCAAAATGAATCTTTGCAAACTATGATAAAAATTGAAAAATATATTCCTAGTATTCAATCAGGAATAAATACGAGTGAAAAACTTAAAGAAGATATTGATTCTTGTTGTAAAGAACCAGAACCATGTTTTCCTGGAGGAAAAGCAACAAAAAATGATAAAATATCATTATTAAATGGAGTTCCTCCAACAAACTTATTAATAACATTAGGTAGAATGGGTTTTGAACCAATAAGAGGTACTAACAAAATAAGACTTACTTTTGATCCTACTGAAAAAATTATCAATAGGACTATATATATAGAACCTACTTGTTTTAGATTAAGTGGTTATATTTGGTATGGAGGAACAGGTGGTGGTGGTCATTATAAATTTTTTAAATGCGATGATAAAGGTAATGATGAGTGTGAATATAATGATTCAAATGTAACACAAGTTCTTCCTGATAAAAAGCGAGTATCAAGAAATGGTTATATTTTTATATATAGAAAATTAGATGAATGTCCCGAAGGAATAAAAGCAGAAGTTGAAAAAGAAGAAGCAGAAATAAAAGTAATGAAAGAGATAGAAGGTAAAGAAGAGGATGAAGAAGTATTAGAAAAAGATACTGGAGATGAAACTGAAAAAATAGAAGTTAAATATGAAGAAAAACCAGATTTAAAAGGTTATGTGGTTTTGTCCCAAGAAGAATTTTTAAAATTGTTGCAAAATACTTTGAATAACACATACAGATCAGACTTAAAAAAGATCTTGATTAATACACAACCAATTGAAGAAAAGATTAAACATATTTTAAATCCAGAAGTCCAAGAAAAAGTAAAACCAATTGAAATTGATAAAGACTTAGAATTAATCCCTCAAGATAATAGAATAGATGTTTTAGAAAATATACTAAAGGTTAGAACAAATCATCATTTTATAAGTATGGGTGATGATAAATATAAACATTTATTTCAACAACTACTCGTAACAGGGAAAACTATTGAAGATATCAACACAGGAAAAAATAATATTGAAAGTAGACAAGGTTATATTTTTGAAACTATATGTGAATTACTAGCTATTTCTAAATGTATTAAAGGTATTAATTATGTTGAATTTTACAACGGTCAGATGGATAAACCTGTGGTAATTAAGAATTTACTAGGTGATGTATTAAAAAATATAGATAATTCACCTACAAATATATATAAGGGTGGTAATTTACTTGATTTATATTATCTAGAATGTGAAGAAAATAATCTAGACTACAAAAAATGTCAATCATATCATAGTTCTTCTGATTTGACAGGATATACTGGTTACAAAGGAACTCGTATAGGAGTTTCTATAAAATATAAGAAAGAATTTGATCCTAAAGCAACTGATATATTTGAAATTGCTGGTAATTTTGAAAAGATGTATGGAAAAGATTATAAATGTGCTTTAATCTTTGGAGGTGTAAAAACTGGTAAACAAAGATCTAAAGATGAAATAATTGAAGGACTTGAAAAAATGAGAGAAAAAATTGCAGGCAGATATAAACATAATAAGCAAGTTATTGATGATAATTTATTATTTGATGAAAAGGATATTATTACAGGGTTGAAAGTTTTTATAGAAAGACCTGAATTTAGTAGTTTAAAGAGTGTAGATGAGTTTAGTAAATATATAAATACACATTATTTAAAGAACCCAAGAATACTTTTATCAAAACGCTTACATCAACAACTAGCTGTTTATAGGTTTATAGAAAATATAAAAGGTGAAGAAAAAGAACTTAATAAAGATCTTATAATAGAAAAAACTCATTTGTTGCAACATAAACCAAGAAGTGGTAAAAGTATAACTCTATTATTAATGGCTAAATATATATTGGAAAATTTGAAAAACGGATCTAAAAAAATATTAATTATGACAGCAGTGCCGGATACAATATTTAGTTTTAAAGATACACTTAATAAATATATTGAATTTGATGGTATAAAATATATACAACAAGATGAATTTGTTACAGAAATATCTAAAAAATATAATATAGTTTTTTGTAGCTTGCAGTATTTTAAAGCGGGTGATAAAGAAGCTAAAAAGCAAGCACTTATAAATCATGGTTTTGATGCAATTATAATGGATGAATGTCATTTAGGAGGTTCAACTACTAAAACAAAGAAAGGTATAATGGACGAAGATCCAGACGTAAAAGATATTAGGTTAAAAAATAAAGGAATAAATATATTTGCTTCAGGAACTGCTGATAAAATATTAAGATCATATGGAATAAAACCTAAATGTTTATATAACTGGGATATTCAAGATGAAGCATTTATGAAAAAACTTAAAAAATTTAAAGAGGATAAAAATGGTGTAGAAGACGAGATATCTTTACAATATATGAAAAATAGACATGGTCACTGGTTTGAAAAATGTTATACTGACGATACACTTGATATAGACTATGACAAATTTCCTGTTCAATGTTTATTAAATTATGAATTTAATCAGGATATAAAAAATGCAATAGAACAATATAATCTAGATAATGGAACTGAATATGGTATTAGTTTTCATGCTCTTTTAGAACTTGAAAGAGATATCAATAACAAAATCAAACTTAGAAAAGTAAAAGATAAAAATGGTGTAGAAATTGAAGTTGGAACATTTAGACATAGTAGCAATGGTCTTTTGATAAAAGCACTTAAAACTATAATTAAAAACCCCCCAACAAATATTCTTGAACCTGAAGATCAAACTACTGTTATGAAAAGAATAGAACATATTCAAGTTGAAAATAAGTCTAGAATATCTTATGAATTTGAAGATGAAAAAAATATAAGACTTTTTATAATTTATCTTCCTCTAAATACTGGAAATATATCTAGATTACAAAAAACATTAAAATATTTTATAGAGAAAAATAAGTTGTGGGAAGAATATAATATTGAGTATTCAAGCTCTTCTGACAATATTAAAGAATATAATCAACATATCAAAGATATGATGGAAAGAACAAAAAAATGGAGAGATCCTAGTAATCCTACTAAAAGAAAGAAAGGATGTATTCTATTTTTAGGTAATCAAGGTTCTACTGGTATAACTTATCCAGATTGCGATGTAACTATTCACCTTGACAACGGGCATAGTTTAGATAATCAAAAACAGCGCATGTCTAGAGCTGGAACTGAAGCTAATAGGAAAACTGTATTTATTAATGTAGATATGAATGTTCAAAGATCATATGATTATATATTTGATCTTGTGCAATCATATAAATATTCAACGAAAAATTTGCAAGAAGCCCCAAAAACTTATGAAGAAATATTAAATTATTTCTACAAAAGTAATATTTTCCTGTTTAATCCAGACTTTATTGATGGTAAAATAACAAGTGAAAAATATTATGGTGTAATAGCCGAGAAATTAGATGACATTTTATATGATACAAAAATACTTGAAAGATTCAAATATAAAGATGTTTTGAGGGAAGAAGTTTTTGGTAATATTAACTGGGATGATACTACATCCCAATCTACAACCGTGTTACCTGAAGGTCAAACACCTGATTTATTACCAGGAACAGTAAAAATACAAAAAGAAGAAACTAAAGAACAAAAACAACAACGTGAAAAACAGGAACAAGAAAAACATGAACAAGAAAAAGAACTTGTTAATATCACTGTAACAATGTTTAGAACTTATATGTTCCCTCTTCTTGCTCTTATATCAAAATCATACAATATTTCAGCGTTTCAAGACATTTTTACAAAATCTAGAACAAAAAATAAGATTAAAAATATGATTATTGAAAAAATAATAACTCAACTAAAAGATCAAGTTGAAACTCTTTCTTCAAATAAAAAATCTGAAACTTCTAAAAATAAAATTGAATTAATAAATAAATTAATTGATAGTTTAAAGAAAGAATTAAAAATGAATTTAAATAATGAAAAAATTAATTTAAAAGATTTTACTATTTATAATAAAATAAAGGATATCATGAATAAAGTATTAAATGACAACGAGAAAATTATTATAGATATCAAACAATTATACGCAACAGCTGATCCCTCAAAAATAAGACATCTTATAGCTAAACATTTTATACCCACAGTCACCGAGAAAAAACAAAACGCAGAAATCCCTACCCCTGTAGAACTAGTAAATGAAATGCTCAGTACAATCCCTGCTGAATTCTGGACTACACCTAAACGTGTATTTGAGCCTTGTTGCGGTAAAGGCAACTTTGTTCTAGGTATATTTGAAAAGTTCTATGATGGTCTAGGTAATATTGAAGACAAAAAAGATAGATGTAAGGTTATTATAGAGAAATGTCTCTATTATGCTGATATTACAGAGTTAAATGTTTTCGTTACAACTGAAATACTAAAGTGCCATATTCAAAGTTTATCAGATATAGATATTACAAAAGTTAAGTTTAATACTTATGTGGGGGATACTCTACTAAAGAAAAAGGTTTATAAAGCTTTAAAACTAGATACTCCGGAAGATAATGGACCAACTTTTGATGCTGTTATTGGAAATCCACCATATTCAACAGATCCTTCAAATCCATCTACAGTTGCACTATATGATAAATTTATTGAAAAATATATTGATGAAAAAATGTTGTTATTTGTTGTTCCTTCAAGATGGTTTGTAGGAGGAAAGGGTTTAAATAAGTTTAGATCATCAATGATGAAAAGGAAAGATATTGTATTTATAAATCACATAGATGATTCTAAAAAATGGTTTGGTAATACTATTAACATATCTGGTGGTGTAAATTATTTCTTAAAGGATAGTAGTTATAAAGGCGATTGTCTTTTTAATGGAGTCTCTTATGATCTATCAAAATATGATGCTATTATTAAAACAAAATATCATAAAGTTATTGATGTTGTAAGTAAAATGGAAAATATAAATAAGTTATATATGGGTAGATATTTTGGTATTGAAACTAATGATAAACGTTTGAAAGATGAAGGTAAAGTAAAATGCTATGTATCAGTAAAAAAATCAGTTGATAGGATAATGTATCTTGATAAATATGATTTTAATGAAGAAAATACCTTTTGGAAAGTTATTACGGCGAGAGCAGGAATGCCAGGTTTTGGTGCAAAGTTTATAGGAAAGCCTCATGAAATACATTCTGGTAGTTATATATCATTTAAAGTCAATAGTAAAGACGAAGCAGAATCATTATTATCTTATTTAGAAACACCCTTTGCTAATTATATGCTAATGATTAGAAAAATATCACAAGATATAAGTGAGAATACATGTAAATGGATACCTTTAGTTCCTCTAGACAGAATATGGACTAACGATAAAGTATGTAAATATCTAAAGATAAAAGAAACTGATTTAGTATAAAAAAATTAATATTTTAAATAATCTTATTATTTAAAATGAATATTTAAAAGACTTTGTTAGCTTATAATAAATTAAAGACATCAATGAATAGCGAAAAAATAATCATAGATATCAAACAATTATACGCTACAGCTGAACCCTCAAAAATAAGACATCTTATAGCTAAACACTTTATTCCCACAGTCACCGAGAAAAAACAAAACGCTGAAATCCCTACTCCTGTAGATCTAGTTAATAAAATGCTAAAATTAATCCCTACTGAATTCTGGACTACACCTAAACGAGTCTTTGAGCCTTGTTGTGGTAAAGGCAACTTTGTTCTAGGGATATTTGACAAGTTCTATAAAGGACTTGAAAATAATACTAAATATAAAAAACCAAAAGATAGATGTAAGGTTATTATACAGGAATGTCTCTATTATGGTGATATTACTGATATCAATGTATTTATAACAACAGAGATACTAAAGTGTCATATTCAAAGTTTATCAAATATAGATATTAAAACACTTAAGTTTAATAGTTATGTTGGGAATACTCTACAACTAAATATTAACAACGAGTGGGGATTTACAACGTTTGATGCGGTTATTGGGAATCCACCCTATAACAAAGGGATGTATATAAAATTTTCACTACATTTATTAAAATTATGTAATATTTTATTATTTGTTATACCGTCAAATTTTACAATGAATATAACAGGTTTAAAGTTTGAAGATACTTTAAAGAGTAATGGATTAAAATATGTTAATTTTTTAAAGAAGATAGATTTTGAAAATAGTGTTGATATAGATACACTTTATTTTTTATTGGACAAAAGTTATAAAGGTGATATCACTATTAATAACGATATTGTTATAGATAAAACACAAAAAATATCAAACTTATCTAATGGATTAGAATATAGTATATTTAAAAAGATTAAAGAATTTGAACCTATAAAATTATACAAGGGTTCTAATAAAACTTTATCACATAAAAATCCGGTAGAAACTGATAATATAAAAAAAGAAAAATCTAAAACACATAAATATAAATTGTTAAGTAGATTAAATGGCGGAAGAGGAGACAAAGTTTATTATGTTAAAGATTATAAACTAGACAGTCCAGATAATTTTAAAATTGTATTTCCAAGAGGAACAGCTTCATATAATTCAATAAAAAATCTATTAAAACTTGATAAAGATATAGTCTATAATAAATTAGTTGATAATAAAACTATTTTAAGTAATGGGTTAATGTATGTTAAATTAGAAAATAAAGATGATTATGAACTAATAAAAAATTATTTAATGAGAAGTAAATTAATTAGATTTATTTTTATTACTCAAAATAAGTCATCTGAATTAACAAAGGGTTTATTTAAATTTATACCTAATATACCAGTTGAAAACTTAAAAAATAATTCTATTTATGATTATTTAGGATTTACTAAAGAAGAAATTTTATATATTGAAAATACCTTCTGGAAACAAATATCATAAAATTAATATTTTAAATAATCTTATTATTTAAAACTCAAGTTGTAAATTACTAAATCTAGTTAAACCATTAACTTTAAGGTAAAAATAAAAATGATTTTTTTAATCAACTTTTTATTAAACTTTCAACTATGGCTTCTAAGAAGAATACTAATGATCCTGATACGACAAAGATCTTGAATATAGTCAAAGAATTAGTAGATGCTTTTCCTGATCTTAAAGAAGAATATCGCGAAGCTTTAAAAGAGTTTAAAAAGCTTAAAGCAGATCCTGACTGCAACGAAATAAAAAGATTCGCTCCGTTGTTCAAAGTAATTATAAGTTCAACAAGAGGTGATCTTGTTGAAGATTACAAGAGACACTTGAGATTGAAATTTGAGAATATTAAAACTATTTCCAAACTAGCAAGCGAGTGTGAAATTATTAAAGTAAATCACTTGAGACATGCTAGATCACCAAAAGAACCAGACTGGTTCAATAATATTGAAGATCATTCTGAAAAGCAAGTTATGAAGTTTTTGTTTAAACAGAGTCCTGATATCATTAAAATATTTGACGGTCCTGCTCTAGCTAGTCTAGGTAAGAAAAAAATAAGTAAAATAAAGTAATATGTAGAGTAGTTTAAAAAAGAAGGCGCTTTTTATATCCCGGGTTGGAATGTTCCAACCCGGGATTTTTTTTGGTCTCAATAAGTTATAAAATTAAAAATGAATTTTTAAAACAACTTGTTTTAAAATGTATAGAATATATATGGCAAGTTTTATTGATGATAAGAAGAAGGTGTTTCTAGATGCTGTGAATCTAGATATAGATGGTAAGAAGTCTCACTTCTTACTCTTAGCACATAATATGGATCTGTCCGGTGACCCTATCAAGATTCCACTAATTGACGTGGATCTTCCTTATAAGAACGGCAAGTTGGCTGTAAAGTTGATGATACAGAGATCAATCCAGGAGGTTTTCAAGAAGTTTGATGTTGATATGTATAATAGTTTCCACAATAAGAAGGGAATTATTGAACAAATGGTTTGGGGTTGCTATCGCAAGCAGTTTTACCAGAAGTTTCGCCATCTCTACGTTGATATGCTCTCACAAGACCAAATCCAAAAGCGCGGTATCCAGCAGCTAGCATTAGACAGGGCTAATCTAAAGAGGAACGAGAAGATTATCGCAGAACAACTTCGTTTAGGCGGCGGTGATCTAGAACTTGGTATTAAGAGGTGGAACGATAGGGTTAAGGAGGACAAGATTGTTGCTGATTCACGAGATAGGGTTGTCACTCTAGCACAGGAGAAGGAGTTTAATGATTGGTTATCTTCACCCGAGGGTAATGCTTTTATTAAGGCTCCTGTAGATACTTCACCAAAGTTTTTTTATCCGCTTTTTTATACTTCTCCATCCACTTCTCAAACTTTTAAGGCTGATAATCGCAATGATATTCTTAAGTGGCTTGTAGAACTACAGAAGTTCTCCATCAACAATTACAAGTCCAAGATTAGCGTAAAGATCTGTCTAGATTGGGATACTGGAGTCGCGTTTTCATATCCAACCACTTTTATTTCTTGTAATGGCAAGTCTTTAAAGTTTCACGCAACTGATTCTATCACTAAGATGACTACGATTGGAATTCTTGGTATTGAGTATAGTGATGGTTGGTATGTCACTACCGACTCGTCAAGTATGGCTCACAAGTTGCTTCCCGCTCCATTTACTGATAACTTTCGTAGTAGGAATCCCTGTATGGGATTAGCGTCAAAGTGTTATATTATGAGGCGAGTAGATAATGCTATTTCTAGGGTATCAGTTTATCTTGACTCAACGGAGGTAATCACAATTAATTACTTGCCTCACTGTCTGCCTAATATGCCTCCATTGCCTGGGACTATGGATGTATTTTCCGATAGGTTATCTGCCTTAGCAAAGGCGCAGAAGGACTCATCCTTGAGGCTTGAGAAGTTGAATAAGGATCGCGAGGAGTATGTGGCAAAGTTAAAGGAGGATAATATCAGGATCAAGGAGAAGGCGGCAAAGTTAAATGGTGACAAGACTACTGAGATGTCAAAGGATCTAAAGATGATAGTAAATTTGTTTTCAAATGGATATATTGACCAGGATGCTTTTAATAGGATGGTTGAGAATTTAAGCAAGTAAAAGTTATAAATAAAATGAATTTTTAAAAGATCTTTGTATAAAAAGAGTATAATGGATCAATCAGAACAAATCCGTAAGTCTATTCTTGGTGATGGAACTTACAGTAGTAAAGTAAGAATATTGATAGATATCAAGAACTCTGTGTTGGATGCGGTGATACCAGAGAGATTGGTGAAGAAGGTAATGACTCAAGGTATGCTTAATAATTTTAAGCATATCAAGATAGCAACGTGCGAGTGAATACTCTTGTATTAAATAAACATTAATACAAGCTATTGGTTTGAAATTAAAATGATTTTTTTTATAAAAATATCTTATAAAAGATAATTATGGATATTATGCCAGAATCTTCGCCTGTATTGGCTAGGACTTATACGACGTGGTGTGAGGGTTGTGGGGAGACAGGTGAAACTAATAATATTACCAGATCACACGGGATTTGTGTCAGTTGTATGGAGAGTGGTGTGGTCGTGTCTTTATTTTTAGAACATACCGAACATACTAATAGGCATTTAAAGCTTATTATGGATATGCGTAGAGAGTTTGAGGAGGGTTTTGAGAGACTCGTAAGTATTAATAATATAGCTAGAGAGATAAGGTTGTATGTTAAGAGGATTGCGTGTGATAGTATGTTGCCGTAAAGTAAAAAGTAAATTTATTAATATATTCTATAAGAATATATTAAATGATGTTGTATATCCAAAAATTATGAAAGTGCCCGATGTCTATAAAGATTATTAAAACAGTCTAAATCAAAATGCTTGTGACAACTGTATATGAACATAAATATATAAATAATTATTGTTGTCATAAATAATCCATAAAATAATATAAATAATATATTAAAGATAAAATCAAAAATATGATTATCATTTGAACCTATATTATCAATAAATATGCCATATATTCCTGAATTTATAATATGAATATCAATCGTTGATAATGCATATTTACCAACAAATGGTGTTAATATTCCACCAGCATTCCAAGTAATATGTAATATCTTTGGAAAACCATTATTTTTAAAGTGTAAATCGTTAATAATATTTTTAACATCAGAAAATAACACTATATACCAAGTATTTATACTATCAAAAATATCACTTTCGTTATGAATTATATAACTTAAATCAACATCATAATTATTACTATATAAAAGAACCGCTGTTGAATTATCTATGTCTATTTTATCAGTTAATAAATTAAATGATTTATTATATGTTGGTAATATTAAATTTTTATAAAATTTACCGTTTGATATAGATTTGAATAATTTTATTAATATTTCTATATCTGGTTTATCAGGTGAATGAAATAATTCTTGAATACCATTATCATTTTCTAATTTAATAGTAATCAATTGTTTTTGTAATTTTAAACTGGTTTCAAAAATATCTGTAAGAGCTATATATAATGTGTATATAGTTGGAAATGTATGTGATACTACAAAAGACGAGTCTTTTTTATTATAAAAATATCTTAAATCAAACATATTTACACCGTATTCTACCTGTTCTTTTAATGTTAGTGTTTGGCAGTTGGCCCAGCCAGAATAAAATATCATATTCATAATTGATATAAAACTCATATCATATAATAAATTACTAGCGATTGCTCCAGAATTATGTGTTCCAATAGAAATATTTGTAATATTAAATTTATTCAAAAGATTATCTTCAAACATTTTATATATCAGTTTAGTTCTTTATACCATATCTTTCTTTTTTAAAACTATTTTATATAGCTTATTACTTGTCATTTCGCTAATATACACATATAAAAGAAATGTAAATATATATACCGAAAAAAATACACCAGATAAAAATAATATGCCTTAAAGTAAATTTATTTTATTATATATTTTAAAATATATAATAAATGAAACGAGGTCGTTCAACAACAGATAGATCTAGTGATGGTAAAAGACAAGTTGGCGAATATAATATATGTAAAAGTATGATAGAGAATTTTTTAGATTGTAAAAAGGTTTATATACATCGTAGGTTATTAGAGAGTCGTAGTGCGTGTTTATACAAGTATTTGGAAATGAAGAATGATGGTGTAGAAAATGTTTTTACAAATTATATGACATTGCCTATAGTCTGTTCTTTTATTAGAGATGAAGAAAAGCAGAAGAAGATTATGGAAAATTTATATCATGTAATGTTTACAGGACATCCTGATCAAAAAAGTAAAGAGAGTCTAAAATTACTTCAAGGATTAGACTTGTTGAAATGTAATGAATATTGGAATAATAGTTTAGAACCAGGTGTGTATGATAAAATATGTGAAAGTATTGATTTAGAAGATGTGTATGATGGAGATAAATATAATGAAACTATGAGATATATAAGTTTGTTAAAGGGAATATTAGGTGTAATTAATACAACTAGTTGGATTGAGAGAACAGATTATTATGTAAATTTAGATAATAATATAACAAAGATTGATAAAAGGAGAGATAAAGAATGTAGTAAAAAGCCTGTGGGAGAGTGTGAGGATTCAGGAGAGTGTGTAAAGAGATTTTCAAAGACAGGAGAATATAAGTGTATAAATTCTCAAAGGTTTCGTACAATAACAAAAGATAATGCTTATTATATTCATGAGGATTCTTATTTAGGAGAAAAGTTTTTATATAGACCGATATGTATTTCGTATATAATATCAGGAAATTCTGGAATATTTCGTGAGGAAAAAATAGAAGGTGAATCTTTAGTTTTTACTGGAAATTATGTTATAATTTTTCCACCGTTTGATGGAGAAGGACTTCGTTTTTATGCTAACGCTGCGTATGCTATGTATTGGAAAGCTTATATAACACAGAGATATACAAGATCCGGAAAAAATGTTGGTATTAATGACTCGTATTATACATATATTGATAATTGGTATAATGATTGTTTTAAATATCAAGAAGATATAGAAGAAGATGCTAGTATATATATTGTCGGAGTAAGTTTAGGGGGAGCTTTAGCAAATGTATGTGCGTATTATTTACACGAGAAGGGGTATAGAAATATTCATTTTCATGCGTATGGAGCGCCAAGAGTAGGAGATGAAGAATTTAAAAAATATATGGATAGTATTGACTTTGGTGATGACTCTTATAATTATGTAAAGTTTCTAAATATAAAAGATAAAGATGGAGCTTTTTATACCCAGTTTGATCCTGTTGTTAAATTTCCTCCAAATGAATATTGTTTATTCTCACCTTTTGGATATTGTCTTCGTTATGTTGATAATACAAGAATTCGTATAATGAACAGCGGTTTAACTTTTAATCCAGTTTTTGAAACATTTAATACACAGCCTGATTATGATATGATTAGGACACGTGGACCTATTAGTATAAGGACACCTTTAGGTGCAATATGTAGCAATTTTTGGGGTGATATACACAGCATAGATGCTTATAGTCCTGACGTTTTTGGAGGTGTTATCGGTGATCCAGGTTTATTCTATTATGAATATGATAGTTCTATAAAAGATATGAAAGATTGTGTAGATGAAGGTATAGGTTTGATAGATATTGTTCCAGCAGCTACAAGGGGATCTATTCCATGAAGTATAGCAGGAACAAGTCTAGGAGTAGCTACAGGAACTCCTTCTACTGGGGGAGCAGCAGGATCTGCTGCTGGAAGTATGATAGGTTCTAGATATTCACTTTAATATATTCTACAAGAATATATTAGATCATTAGATTGGTGTGTTTAAAGATTATTGTAGTATTGTTCTAGATCGTGGATCTCATCCCAGTATTTAGAGTAATGTGATCCACAAATCAAACTTTTTAAAGTTATGTCTGTATCAGGCTGATCTATAATGTTGGAGGCATTCACACTCTTCTCAATCTGTTTATTAAAGATCATAGTAAGTTTTGCGTTATTTACGTAGCAATTAGATGTTGAACAGTGTGGAAAAAGAACAAC
>Ga0187844_10002281_pt1 | contig 13719 bp, 9 predicted proteins | sample SpaLakP09_SKY_50_FD_134517 | JGI IMG/M metagenome (GOLD analysis project Ga0187844, IMG submission 134517) | Oligotrophic lake water microbial communities from Sparkling Lake, Wisconsin, USA - SP09_SKY_50 | ecosystem: Environmental > Aquatic > Freshwater > Lake | place: USA: Sparkling Lake...
AGCTACACCTTGCGCGCGTTGAAGGAAGAGCAGCGCAAGGCCGAGAAGTCGCGCCTGGAGCAGCTCAAGACCAAGGTCGAAGAGGTGCTGGCCGAGAACCCCAAGCTCGCGGCCCTGGGTGGCCAGATCCGTCTGGATATGACCCGCGAGGGCTTGCGCATCCAGATCGTCGACGAAGGCAACCGGCCCATGTTCGACAGCGGCAGCGCCGTCGTGAAGCCCTACATGCGTGAGTTGCTGCGCGAGCTCGGCAATGTGCTGACCGAGGTGCCCAACCGCCTCACGGTGGAAGGCCACACCGACGCTCAGGCCTTCCCTGGCGGGGACAAGGGCTACAGCAACTGGGAGCTGTCGGCCGACCGCGCGAACGCATCGAGGCGCGAACTGGTGTCGGGCGGCCTGTCGGAGGCCCGCATGCTGCGCGTGCAGGGCCTGGCCGCCAGCAAACTGCTGGACGCCAAAGACCCCAACGGCGCCCTGAACCGGCGCATCAGCATCATCGTGATGAACCGCGATGCCGAGGACGCGGTGTTGAAAAATGTGGCCGAGGAACCTGAAGCTGATGCGGCACCTGGCGAGACCGGCCCCACGCAACTGCCGCAGATCGGCAAAATGCCGCAAACTCAATCTCCGGGCCCGGCTCGCTAGAACCTAGACTGCGTCCTGACCCCGAAATCCCCGCCTGCACAGAGAGAGGATCGCCATGAGCGCTGACATGAAATTCCTGGTCGTTGACGACTTCTCCACCATGCGCCGCATCGTTCGCGGCTTGCTCAAGGAAATTGGCTACAACAACTGCGAAGAGGCCGAAGACGGCGTCGAAGCGTTGAACATGCTCAAGGGCGCGAAGTTCGACTTCGTCGTGAGCGACATCAACATGCCCAACATGACGGGCTTCGAGTTGCTGAAGGCCATCAAGGAAGATCCCAACCTCAAGCACCTGCCGGTGCTGATGGTTACCGCCGAGGCCCGCAAGGAAGACATCGTGCTGGCCGCACAGTCGGGCGCTGCGGGCTACATCGTCAAGCCTTTCACCAAGGCGACGCTGGAAGAAAAAGTCCTGAAGATCATGCAGAAGCTGGCCGCTGCGGCCTGATCTGACAACAACCAAAAAGGGGACTGCCATGTCGATGGATCAGCTGGACCAATTGGCCAAGGCGCAGGAACCCCTGCTCGTCTCGCCCGAGGTTTTTCAACAGCTCGGGACGATCACCCGCACGCTGCATGACACCATGCAGCGCCTGGGCGTCATGCCCAAGCTGCAGGTGGCCACCGACGGCCTGCCCGACGCGCGCAGCCGCCTGAGCTACATCGCCGAGAAGACAGCCGCCGCCGCCGAGAAGGTGCTGAACTCGGTTGACCAGGCCAAGGCCGAGCACACCGGCATCAGCCAGGCCACCAAGGAACTTGCTGCCGCCATCGTCGCCGACCCGGTTCGTGCGGTCGCCAGCGGCGCGGTGATGAATTTCGTCAAGGATGTCGAGGCCCGCACGCAGAGCATCGACAACCACCTGACGGACATCATGCTGGCGCAGGACTTCCATGACCTGACCGGCCAGGTGGTGGCCAAGGTCGTGAAGCTCGCCAACGACCTCGAAGACAGCCTTGTCAAGCTGCTGGTGCAGGTCGTGCCGCCCGAGCAGCGCGAGAAGGTCGACCCGACCATCCTGCAGGGCCCGGTCGTCAACGCCGAGGGTCGCACCGACGTGGTCAGCAACCAGGGCGAGGTCGACGACCTGCTGGCGAGCCTGGGCTTCTAGTCCCAAGTCGTTTCCACCGCGAAAAGCCGGCGCTGATGCGCCGGCTTTTTGCTTTTTGGCATTCCTCCACGGCCTGCTCTCGCTGACGCGCCAGGGCTGGGAATAGCCGCCCCATAACCCCGCTTTTCTCGCTCAAGTTTTGAGGGCGTCCTCGAACAATTCGGTCCAGCGCCTCGAATGGGGCGAACCACGCCATGGCCGACCAAGACGCACAAGACCGCAACCTACCCGCCTCACCCAAGAAGATCGAAAGATCCCGGGCGGAAGGCCAGCTGCCGCGCTCGCGCGACCTGCCGCACTTCGCCATGATGGTGGCCGGCGGTGCGGTGCTGAGCGTGGGCGGGCCGCAGATCGTCGACAGGCTCAGCCGCATGATGAAGACCGGCCTGCACTTTGACGCCAGCCTGCTGGCGCGGCCTGGCTTCATGGGCGAGCGCCTCGTCGAGATGACGCTGGCCTTTGCCATCGTCATGGGCCCCATCGCCGCCGTGCTGGTGATTGCCGGCATCGCTGCGAACCTCGCCAGCGGCGGCTGGAACTGGACGATGAAGCCCATCGCGCCCAAGTTCACCCACCTGAACCCGATTGCCGGCCTCGGCCGTCTGTTCAGCGGCCAGGGTCTGGGTACGGCGCTCAAGGCGGTGCTGCTGGCTCTGGTGCTGGGCATCGTGGGAGCCCTGGTGCTGAAGGACCGCCTGGCGGCCTACGTGAGCATCATGTCCGTGCCGCTGCCGTCGGCGCTGGCCTATGCCGGCCAGCAGTTGATGGGCGGCCTGGGCCTGCTGGCCATTGCGTTGGCGCTGTTCGCCGCCATCGACGTGCCGTTGCAGCGCCAGCTCTGGCTGCGCCGCATGAAGATGAGCCGCGAAGAGGTCAAGCAGGAAATGAAGGAGGTCGAGGGCAACCTCGAGGTCAAGGCCAAGATGCGCGCCATCATGCGCGAGATGGCCAAGCGCCGCATGCTGGCCGCCGTGCCGCAGGCCGACCTCGTCGTCATGAACCCGACCCACTACGCGGTGGCGTTGAAGTACGAGGAAGGCAAGATGGCGGCGCCCAAGGTCATCGCCAAGGGCGCCGACCTGCTGGCCATGAAGATCCGCGACCTGGCCAAGGAGAGCAAGGTGCCGGTGCTGCAGCAGCCTGTGCTGGCCCGCGCCCTGTACGCCCACGCCAAGGTCGACCACGAGATCCCCGCCGCGCTGTTCGGTGCCGTGGCCCAGGTGCTGGCCTATGTCTACCAGTTGCGCGCCGCACTGGCGTCACGCAACGTCGCCAGGCCCGCCGTGCCGCATCCGCATGTGCCGCCGGAGCTGGACCCGCACAACAAGCCGGGCTGGGCGCCTGATCCCGAAGAGGACTTTGCCGAATGAACCCGTTGATCCTAAAGATGCAAGGGATGCTCGGCCCGCGCGCCGGCATCATCGCGGCGCTCGGCGCGCCGGTGGCGGTGCTGATGATCCTGTCCATGATGGTGCTGCCGCTGCCGCCCTTCGTGCTGGACCTGCTGTTCACCTTCAACATCGCGATGGCCGTGATGGTCATGATGGTGGCGGCCCACATGGTGCGGCCGCTGGACTTCGCGGCCTTCCCGACCGTGCTGCTGCTGACGACGCTGATGCGCCTGTCGCTGAACGTGGCCTCCACCCGCGTCGTGCTGCTGGAAGGCCACACCGGCACGGGTGCGGCCGGCAAGGTCATCGAGGCCTTCGGGCACTTCCTGATCGGCGGCAACTTCGCGGTCGGCCTGATCGTGTTCGCCATCCTTGTGGTCATCAACTTCATCGTGGTGACCAAGGGTGCGGAGCGCATCGCCGAGGTCGGTGCGCGCTTCACGCTGGATGCGATGCCCGGCAAGCAGATGGCGGTGGACGCCGACCTGAACGCCGGCCTCATCAACGAGGCCGAGGCCAAGCGCCGCCGTGCCGAGCTGGGCGACGAGGCTGACTTCTTCGGCTCCATGGACGGTGCCAGCAAGTTCGTGCGCGGAGACGCCATCGCGGGCATGCTGATCCTGGCCATCAACATCGTCGGCGGTTTCATCATCGGCGTGGTCCAGCACGGCTTGTCCGCCGGCCAGGCGGCCGACAGCTACATCCTGCTGGCCGTTGGTGACGCGCTGGTGGCCCAGATCCCGGCGCTGCTGATCTCGGTCGCGGCCGCCATGGTCGTGTCGCGCGTGGGCACCGACAAGGACATCGGCAGCCAGATCGGCAAGCAGGTCTTCGGCTCAGCCAAGTCGCTGGCCATCACGTCCGGCGTCATCGGCGCGCTGGGCCTGATCCCGGGCATGCCGCACGTCGTCTTCCTGCTGATTGCTGCCGGCATGGGCTACCTGGCCTACTGGCTGCGCAGCAAGGAGCAGGCGGTGGAGGCAGCCAAGGCCGTCAAACCCATCATGCCCAGCAGCGAAGGCGCCGGCGAGGCGAGCTGGGAAGACCTGGTGCCGGTGGACACGCTGGGCCTGGAGGTCGGCTACCGCCTCATCACGCTGGTCGACAAGAGCAAGGAAGGCGACCTGCTCTCCCGCATCAAGGGCGTGCGCCGCAAGTTCGCGCAAGAGGTCGGCTTCCTGCCGCCGCCGGTGCACATCCGCGACAACCTGGAGCTGCGACCCAGCCAGTACCGCATCTCGCTGCGCGGCGCCGTTGTCGGCGAGGCCGAGGCCTTCCCCGGCATGTGGCTGGCCATCAACCCTGGACACGCCACGAAGAAGCTCATCGGCACCCAGACCACCGACCCCGCCTTCGGCCTGCCGGCGGTGTGGATCGAGGAACGCCAGCGGGAGATGGCCCAAATGAGCGGGTTTACGGTCGTTGATTGCTCGACCGTCGTGGCCACCCACCTCTCACACTTGATGCAAGTGCATGCGGCCAAGCTCCTGGGCCGCGTGGAAACGCAATCGCTGGTGGAACACCTCACCAAGCAGGCGCCTCAACTGATCGAAGACGTGATTCCCAAGATGGTCGGCATCGCCACACTGCAACGCGTGCTCCAGCTGCTGCTGGAGGAGGGTGTGCACATCCGCGACATGCGCTCCATCGTCGAGTCCATCGCCGAGAACGCCGCCACCGTGACCGACCCGGCCGAGCTGGCCCGCCGCATCCGCACCCACATCGCCCCGGCCATCGTTCAGCAGATCTACGGCAGCGTGAAGGAGCTGGACGTCATCGCGCTGGAGCCCGAGCTGGAACGCCTGGTGACGCAAGCCCTCAATTCCCCGCACGGTGCGGCACTCGACCCCGGCGTGGCCGACACGTTGGCCCGCAGCGCCGCCGAGAACGCCCAGAAGCAGGAAGACCGCGGCGTGCCTGCGGCGCTGCTCGTCCCCGACCTGATCCGCGCGCCCATGGCCCGCCTGCTCAAGCGCGCCGCGCCCCGCCTGAAGGTGCTGGGCCACAGCGAGATTCCTGAGACCCACACCATCCGCATCGGCTCCATCATTGGAGGTACAGCATGAATGTCCGAAAGTTCACCGCGAGAACGTCGCGTGAGGCGCTCGCGCTCGTCAAGCAGGCCTTCGGGGCCGATGCCGTCGTGCTGTCCAACAAATCGGTGCCGGAAGGCGTCGAGGTGCTCGCCATGGCGCCGGAAGGGATGGGCCAGATCGAGCAGATCGCCCAGACGGCGCCGCGCACCGTGGCCCGGCCTGCGATGCAGTCGCAGCCGCAGCAGCCGCCGCAACAGTCGCCCCGCGCCCCGTTCACCGAGCGCGCTCGCCAGGAGCCCAGCTTCGGCGCGCCTGAGGTGCAGAGTGATGTGGAACAGCTGGCGATGAGCACGCTGAGCTTCCAGGACTATGTGCGCGAGCGCGTGCTGCGCCGCCGCCAGGCCGAGATGGCCGGCCAGCCCGATCCGGCTGCGGCACGCCCCGCACCGGCGCCGCAACAGCCGCCCGCCGTGTCGCTGGACGCCGTCCGTGCCCAGCGCGAGCAACGCGCCGCCGAGGCCATGGCCGCGCTGGCGCCCAAGCGCGTCGCCACACCCGCCCAGCCCCAAGCTCGGCAGCCGCGCCCCGCACCGCCGGTGCTGCGCGACGAAATCCGCATCCCCACCGCCCAGTCCGCCGCCGCCCAGCAGCGGACTGTGCCCCAGCTGAGCGGCATCGGCGCCGAGCCCCAGCCACTGCCTGGCCAGCCCAATGCCAGCCAGCGCAACCAGATGGACATGGCCTCCGAGCTGCGCCAGATGCGCGGCCTCATCGAGGAACGCTTCTCGTCGCTGGCCTTCATGGAGAAGCTGCAGCGCCAGCCCGTGCAGGCGCGCCTGACGCAGAAGCTGCTGGAGCTGGGCTTCAGCCCGGCTCTGGTCCGCAAGCTGGCCGAGAGCTGCCCGTCGGATTTCAAGGCGGGCTCGCCGCAGGACCCGGCCGACGAGACCGCCTGGGCCGCCCATGTGCTGTCGCGCAACCTGCAGACCGACGAGGCCGCACCGGCCATCGAAGACCGTGGTGGCGTGTTCGCACTGATCGGCTCCACCGGCGTCGGCAAGACCACGACAACCGCCAAGCTGGCCGCCCACTTCGCCACCAAGTACGGCGCCGGCCAACTGGGCCTCATCACACTGGATGCCTACCGCATCGGCGCCCATGAGCAACTGCGCGCCTACGGCCGCATCCTTGGCGTGCCGGTGCATACCGCGCACGACCGCGCCTCGCTGGACGACCTGCTTGACCTGCTGTCCAGCAAGAAGCTCATCCTCATCGACACCGCCGGCATGGCCCAACGCGACAGCCGCACGCAGGAGCTGCTGGAGATGCTGGCCCACCCCAGCATCAAGAAGCTGCTGGTCATCAACGCGGCCCAGCAGGGCGAGACGATTGAAGACGTCGTCTCCGCGTGGAAGGCCGCCGCCTGCGAAGGCGTGGTGCTCAGCAAGCTCGACGAAGCTGTCAAGCTGGCCCCGGCGCTGGACACGCTGATCCGCCACAAGCTCAAGGTGCTGGGCGTGGCCAACGGCCAGCGCGTGCCGGAGGACTGGCACCGCCTGCCCAGCACGGGCCTGGTGCAGCGCGCGCTCAAGGGCGCCGCGTCAGGCGCCTGGCGTATGGACAGCACCGACGTCAATCTCATCTTCGCCGGTGGTCCGCTGACCGACGCCGGGCTGCGGGCCATTCACTGAGGATGACGATGCTTCAAGATCAAGCTCATGGCCTGCGCCGCCTGTTCGCAGCGTCCAAGACGCGCTTCGTGCCGGTCGTCAGCAACCCGCGCGTGATGGGCGCCGGCGTGCTGCTCGAAGGGCTGTGCGCTGCCTTTGCCGAGCTGAACCTGCAGACGCTGGTGGTGGACGCTGGCGAGCATTCACCCAAACCGTCCGAGCTGGCGCAGGTGGACCTGTCCAACTGCATCGAGCGCCTGTCGCCCCGGGTGTCGTACCTGGCCGCGCGCGGCCTGCCGCTGAGGCACATCAATGCCAACGGTTCGGCCGCCGCTTTCCTGGACGCCGTGGCCGCTGCCGCGCCTGACGCCGATGTCATCCTGCTGCATGCCCCGGCCGCCGAGCTGGCGCGCATCGTCGCCCAGCGCGAGGTGCGCCCGCTGCTGCTGGCCGACACCGACCCGGCGAGCGTCACCGAAGCCTACGCGGGCATGAAATGGCTCACGCAGCGCGCGGGGTTGATGGTCTACAGTCTCCTGATGGCCTGCCACCCCCAGCTGCGCGTGGCCACTCGCATCGCGCAACAACTCCATTCCTGCGCCGACGGCTTCCTCGGCGCGGTGCTGCGCGACTGGGCCTGCCTCGACCCCAAGAGCTCCCAACACGCGCCACTCACGCCCGAGCTGCGCCACCTGGCCCGCGAGCTGCTGCTTGCCGCGCCTCCGGGGGCGGCGCTGGACGCGGCTTCCGACGCGACTCCGCTGCGCCCGGCGCGCACGGTGTCTAGCCCCTTCATCGCGGCACATTGAACTCGCCGGAGTCCATCATGTACACGCCCAAAGGCCGCCTCGACAACAGCACGCTGATCAAGCAGTACAGCCCGCTGGTCCGACGCCTGGCGCATCAGATGATTGCCAAGCTGCCGGCCAATGTGGAGCTGGACGATCTGATCCAGGTCGGCCTGATCGGGCTGACGGATGCGCTGTCGCGCTTCGATGTCGAACAAGGCGTGCAGTTCGAAACCTTCGCCACCCAGCGTATCCGCGGCGCCATGCTCGACGAGCTGCGCGGTGGCGACTGGATGAGCCGCGGCACGCGCCGCCAGCAGCGCGAGATCGAGACGGCCGTGCACAAGGTCGAGCAACGCCTGGGTCGCGCGCCGCATGAGGCCGAGATCGCCGCCGAGATGGGCTTGACCCTGGCCGAGTACCAGGATCTGCTCGGCAAGGTGCGCGGCACCCAGCTGGTCTATCTTGAAGACATGTCGGGCGACGATGGTGACGACGACTATCTCGACCGCCACGTCGCCGACGAGAGCGCCAACCCGATGGCGCAGCTTCAGGACCACCGCATGCGCGAGGCGCTGGTGGCCGCCATCAAGAACCTGCCCGAGCGCGAGCAGTTCGTCATGAGCATGTACTACGAGCACGACATGAATCTCAAGGAGATCGCGGCCGTGCTCAAGGTCACGGAGTCGCGTGTGTGTCAGCTGCACAGCCAGTCCATTGCAAGGTTGCGCGTTAAGCTGCGCGACTGGTAGGGATCGTTGTTGACTGCGGTCCCAGCGCAAAAAAGCAAGGGACAAGCGCGATGCTGAAATGGTTCAAGGGTGGCGGCTCGGTGGCCGCCGAGCCACGCGAAGAGCCAGCTCGACGCGATGACAGTGCGGCGCTGAACGTCGTCAAGCGACTGGCCCGTTCCATCTCTACCGTTGGCAAGGATGCCGCCGAGGTGCGCGGTGCCCTTGAAGACACGCAGCGCGTCGTGCAAGCCCAGGGCCAGGCCATGCAGGCGCTGGCGCAGCAGCTCGAACAGATCGGCCAGGCACAGACATCGATAGCCACGGCCACGGCCCAGAGCACCGCCGCCGTGCAGCGCGCGCGCGGGGCGCTGGGCGTGGTCGGTGGTGAGGTCGTCGGCATGGCGGCCACGCTGGCGCAGGTGTCGGATGCAGCCGCCGAGATCACCAAGATTTCGCTGCAGACCCGCCTCGTCGCCTTCAACGCGGCCGTCGAGGCCAAGCACGCTGGCGACGCCGGCCGCGGCTTCGCGGTGGTGGCCGAGGCCGTCAAGGCACTGGCTGGCCAGGTCGAGGGTTCGTCCAAGGCCATCGTCAAGGCGATCACCAGCCTGCAGGAGCGCATCGACCGCTTCAGCGCTGAGCTGACCGAGGACCCGAACAAGCCCAGCCAGATCCACGCCGCCTTCCATGAGGTCGAGCAGGACGTGCAGCGCATCGCCGCATCGGCTGCCGAGAGCGGCCAGCAGATGGGCTTGCTCAACGAGCGCGCTCATGAGCTGGAGCGCGAGGTCTCGCAGGCGAGCCAGGGCCTCAAGGTCGCTTTCGACGGCAGCGACCGCTTCTTGCGCATGTCGGAGGAACTCGTCGAGCAGATCGCCGAGAGCGGCGTCGAGGTCGACGACATGCCGTTCATCCGCGCCGCTCAGGCCGCTGCGGCCGAGATCGGCGAATTGCTCGAAGCGGCCCTGCGTGACGGGCAGATCGGTCAGGCCGACCTCTTCGACGAGAGCTACCGCCCCGTTGACGGCACCAACCCGCAGCAGCACACCGCGCGCTTCTGCCAGCTCACCGACCAGCTGTTCCCCAACGTGCAGGAGAAGACACTGTCCTTCAGCGACAAGATCGTCTTCTGCATCTCGGCCGACCGCAACGGCTACATCGCGACGCACAACCGCAAGTATTGCCAGCCCCAGCGGCCGGGTGACACGATCTGGAACACGGCCAACAGCCGCTACCGCCGCATCTTCAACGACCGCACCGGCCTGGCCTCGGCGCGCAACACCCGGCCCTTCCTGTTGCAGACCTACCGGCGCGACATGGGGGGTGGGCGGTTCGTGCTGCTGAAGGAGGTGGCCGCGCCCATCGTCGTCAATGGCCGCCATTGGGGCGGCCTGCGCTTGGCTTTTAATTTCTAGGCAGCTTCGCCCGCCGGGTCTACTCTGCGATGCAAGCCCGGTTCTTGCCTGTGTGCTTGGCTTCGTAGAGCGCCACGTCGGCACGGTCCAGCGCGGCCTCCAGCGTCTCGCCGGGGCGATACAGCGTCACGCCGGCCGAGAAGGTCACGAAGACATCCTTGCCTTCGTGGTTGAACAGCGCCGATGACAGCGAGCGCTGCAGCCGCACCAGCACGGCTTGCGCTTCGTCCAGCGGCGTGTTGGGCAGCATCAGCACGAACTCCTCGCCACCGTAGCGCGCCACCATGTCGCCGGGCCGCAGCGAGGCCTGCGTGCGCTCGGCCAGCGACTTCAGCGCGATGTCGCCGGCGTGGTGGCCCAGGCTGTCATTGAGCTTCTTGAAGTTGTCGATGTCCAGCAGCGCCAGCGCCACGCGGGTTGACTCGCGCTCCGACTTGGCTTGCTCGATGCCAAAGGCCTGGATGAGGCCTCGGCGGTTGGCCACCTGGGTGAGCTGGTCGGTGTGGACCTCGTTGGACAGCCGGCGCAGTTCGCCTTCCAGCTCGTCCACGCGCTGCGTCAGTGCGGCCGCGCGGTCATGTTCCAGCGTCAGCCGCGCCTGGGTCTGCGAGACAAGCCCTTGCACGCTGCGACTCTCCTCGACCATCTCGCGCACGGTGCCGGCCAGGCTCTCCAGCGAGTCGGCCCGCTCGATGGCATCGGCATAGCGGCCCACGTTGTTCTGGAAGCGGTCGGTGTGCTGGCCCAGCTCGCCCAGCTCGGTCAGCATGCGCTGGATCAGGCCCTTGAGCGAGTCGCGCGCCTTGGTGCGCTCGTCGCGCAGCGAGCGCTGGCGCTCGCGCGTGCCGGCCAGCAGCTCGGAGACGGTGCGCACACCGCGGCCGGACAGGCCCTGCGCCAGCGTGTTGTTCATCGCCTCGGCTTGGCCCCGGGCCCAGGAGTCGTCCTCGGCCAGGTCGACGAGGCTGCCGCTGAGCTCGCGGCAAAGGCCGCCAAGCTCGTCGAACAGATGGCGGCGGTGGTCCAGCAGGTGGCGGGCGCGAAGGCACAGGGCCGCCATCTGCGTGGCACGCTCGGGGCTGGCGCCGCCGGCCTTCAGTTCGGCCTGGGCGGCGTCCAGTTCGCGCATCAGCACATCGGCCGGCGTGGCCTCGGTCTGCGGCGAGCGCAGCGCGTGGCGCACGGTGGCGTTGAGCTCGGCGCCGATGTCCTGCCAGGGCGCCATATCGACAGCCGGCGCGTCGCGCAGGCCGGTGCGGCTGACTTCGCCGAAGCCGCTGCTTTCGTTGAAGCCGCTATCGGCAAACGCGCTGTCGCCGAAGAGCTGGCTCGGTGTGCCCCCGTCATCGTCGGTCTCGACCTCGCTGCCGTCGCCGTCCTTGTCCCAGCTGGCGATCAGCTGTGACAGGCGCTTGACGAGCTTGCCGCTGTCGCTGCGGCCCAGCTCCAGAACCTTGCTGACGCCGTCCTTCTTGCGCGCCAGCGTCCAGTGCCTGCCGCCGCGCTCCAGGCCACGCACCAGGCGCTCGATGGCCTGCACCAGCGCCTCGGCCTGGGCACCCGGGCCGGCCACGTCGAGCAGCTTGTCGACCTGGCGCTGCAGTTCCTCATAGCGCTGCTCGCGCAGCGACGCCTGCAGATCCTGGCGCGGCGCTCCCGAGGGCAGGGCCAGGCTGATGAGCTTGGAGATCAGCTGCTGCGCACGTTCGGGCACGGCGGCGTTGGCCGCAGAGGCCGGCTCGCCGCCGGCCTCGATGGCGTAGGCGCGCGAGTAGTTCTCGGGCGTCGGCTCCAGTCGGGCCTGGGCGAGACGTTGCAGTGCCGCCTTGGCGAGCTGCGCCGGGGGCAGGGTGGAACGCATGGCTAGCGCTGCCCGCCGCGGGTCACTTCGGGACCGCCATCAGCCTGCGTGATCCAGGGCGCCTTGCGCGGCAACACGGTCAGCGCGAGCCAGCGCTCCAGCTCGTCGGGTGGCAGCGCCTTGCTGAACAGGAAGCCCTGCATCAGCGAGCAGCCGAGGCGGTGCAGCACCTCCATCTGCCGAAGCGTCTCCACGCCCTCGGCGATGACGCGCAGGCCCAGGGCCCGCGCCAGCGCAATGATGGCGGTGACGACGGCCGAGCTCTGCGGCGTGATGCCAAGGTCACGCACGAAGGTGCGGTCGATCTTCACTTCGGAGATGGGCAGCGTGGTCAGGTAGGCCAGCGATGAATAGCCGGTGCCGAAGTCGTCGATGGAAATCTCCACGCCCACTTCGTTCAGCCGGTGCAGCGACGGAATCACGTTCTGCAAGTCCTTCATCAGGTTGTTCTCGGTGATCTCGAGCTGGATGGAGCGGTGCGGCACGCCGTAGGCACTGACGCACTGGTGGATGTGCTCGACGAGATCGGTGCGCTCGAACAGCCGGCTGGGCAGGTTGACGGCGATGGAGTCAGAGAAGCCGAACTGCAGCGACCACAGCTTGGCCTGGCGGGCGGCTTCCTTCAGCGCCCACTCGGACAGCGGCACGATGAGCCCTGTTTCCTCGGCCAGGGGGATGAAGTCGGCCGGCGGCACCAGTACGTTGCCGCGCTGCCAGCGCATCAGCGCCTCGGCACCCACCATGCGGGCGGCGCGCACGTCGATCTTGGGCTGGTAGTGCAGCACGATCTCGTTGCGCTCCAGCGCCTTGTGCAGCGCGCTCTCCAGCTCCAGCTTTTGCTTGCCGTGGCCGGCCAGTTGCGGCGAGTAGATGGCCGAGGCATTGCGGCCCTGGCTCTTGACGGCATACATGGCCACGTCGGAGTTGCGCAGCAGGTCAGCCATGGTCTGGCCGTCGCGCGGGTAGATGGCGATGCCGACGCTGGCCGTGACAAAGCATTCCTGGCCACCGACGAAGATGGGTTCGCGCAGCGCGTCCAGCACGCGGTCCGCGACGCGCTCGGCGTCGCGCTCGTCGGCCACCTCGGGCAGCAGGGCCACGAACTCGTCGCCGCCCAGGCGACCCACCGCCTCCAGGCCGCGGTGGCTGCGGTTGCCCAGGCCTTCGAGCACGCCTTCCATGATCTGGTCCGAGTGGCGCACGCAGCTGCGCAGGCGCCGGCCGACCTCGATCAGCAACTCGTCGCCGGCGGCGTGGCCCAGCGTGTCGTTGATGACCTTGAAGCGGTCAAGGTCGATCAGCAGCAGGCCCACCTCGTGGCCGCCGCGGCGCGCACTCTCGATGGCGCGCTCGACCCGCCAGATCAGCTGGCGGCGGTTGGGCAGACCGGTGAGGGCGTCGAAGTGCGCGAGCTGGCGGATGCGGTCCTCGGCCTGGCGGCGGTCGGTCACGTCCTGCAGGATGCCGGTGTAGCCGCTGACGCCGCCTTGCTCGTTGAACTCCGGCTCGGCCTCGACGTGCACGACGCGCTGGCGGCCGTCGGGCAGGGTCAGCGGCAGGTCGGTGATCAGCACCGATGTGTGGGCGATGACGTCGCGCAGCAGGCGCAGGAAGACGTGGCGGTCGTCGGACGGCACCATGCGCATGACGCTGATGAAGTCCAGCCGGTCCTGCGGGCCGCGGCCGAAGACGCGCAGGCCTTCGGCGGAGATGGTGAAGCTGCCCGCGAGGTCGCGTTTCCACTCGAAGCTGCCCATGCGGGCCAGGTCCTGGGCGCGCGCCAGCTTGGCCTTGCTGCGCTCCAGCTCATGCCGTGTGCGTGAGCTGCGCAGCAGGTAGCGCAGGCGGCCGTCCAGCAGGCTCCATTGCGGCGACTTGACGAAGAAGTCCGTCGCACCGGCCTGGTAGGCGCGGTTGATGGAGGCCTCGTCGTCCAGGCCGGTCAGCATCAGCACCGGCAGGGACTCGAAGCCGGGCGTGGCACGCAGTAGCGAGCAGGTCTCGAAGCCGTCCAGCTCGGGCATCAGCGCGTCCAGAACGACGACATCGGGCGCACGCACGGAC
>Ga0187844_10002283_pt1 | contig 13714 bp, 9 predicted proteins | sample SpaLakP09_SKY_50_FD_134517 | JGI IMG/M metagenome (GOLD analysis project Ga0187844, IMG submission 134517) | Oligotrophic lake water microbial communities from Sparkling Lake, Wisconsin, USA - SP09_SKY_50 | ecosystem: Environmental > Aquatic > Freshwater > Lake | place: USA: Sparkling Lake...
GTTCTTGTTTGCTATCCCGGCAAAAAAGAAATCACGTTTTCGCTACGCACCAAAGACTACCGCACTGCCGTCGAGCGCCATCGCGCGGAAGAAGCCCGTCTGACCACCGAGTGGGAGGAAAAACGACAGCGGCAGGCGGAGCGTTACGCGCGTACGCAACTCGCCGCTATCACCCACATCGACGCACTCACCCCCGAAGCTATCGACGCCATCTGCCTGCATGCAGAGTCGGCCAGCCTGGCTGGGGATGAAGCACGCCGCGAAAGCGGTCACTACACGCTGGACGAAGTCGAGGAATACCAGGCTGGCTACACCGAAGCCAACCGCATCCTCAAAGGTGCAGTAGCCATTGGTGACTACGAACTGCTGCGTGGCCCGCTGGAACAATTCCTGCGCCTGTATCGCTACCAGCTCAAAGCCACTGAACCCGAAATGCGCCGGCTGGCACTGGCCTATGGCCGCATGGCCATCCGTACCAACGAGAAACTGCTCAGTCGTTATGACGGCAAGGAAGTGCCAACACCCGTCATGGCACAGCGGCTGGAAACACCGATGCTGTCGGAGGTGACCCAAAGCTATCTGGCCTATTACCAGAAGCTGGACAAGGTGGCGATGCTGCGCAAGGTGACTGCCGTCATGCCGCTGCTGGTCGATATCATCGGTGACAAGCCCATCGGCCTGCTCAAGCAAACCGACCTTGAGGCTTACTTCGAAGCGGTGCAAACCCTGCCTCCGCGCTGGAAAGACATCTGCCGGCAGGAAAAACTGCGCCCACTGGAACTGGCTAAGCAGCAACGTGGCGAGATGAGCAAGGGGACCTTCGACGGCACCTACCTCGCCGTGATGACCCCGTTCATCAAATACTGCCGTCGTAAATGGCAAGACCACGGCTGGCCGATGACGCTGACCACCGAAGGGGTGCAATACCTCGGCTCACGTCGCGACCCCGAAGGCGGGCAACGTGCCTTCGAGTCGGCAGAACTGAAGCGCCTGTTCGAAGGACCGGAAATGGCACGCTTTGCCCGACGCCCAGCCATGGCCCACAAATACTGGCTTCCCCATCTGGGCCTGTTCACCGGTGCGCGGGTCAATGAATTGTGTCAGCTGAACCCGCAGGTCGATATCACGCAGGATGGGCAGACCGGCACCTGGTATATGGACATTACCGATGAGTCCGAAGGCGATGCCCGCATCGACAAGTCAGTCAAAACCGGCGGCTCCAAGCGCAAGCTACCTATCCATCCCAAACTGATTGAACTCGGCTTCCTCGACTATGTGGCAGCAGCCAAGAAACGGGGTGACACCTTGCTGTTCCAGGCCTTCCCGACCGCCGCTGGCCGCGCCTCGCCCAAAGCCATGAAGTGGTTCACCGAATTCCTGCAGGAAGTCGGTCTACGCGACGAAACTCCGAACGCCCGCATCGTCGGCATGCACGCCTTCCGTTCCACCTTCCTGCACCGGGCCATGGTGCTGGGCGTGGTCAGCGCGGAAACCATCACCGGCCATGCCAGCAATATCACCAGCATCGAGACCATTCAGAACGGACAGGTGAATCAGGAAGCGTCAGCGGTGGTGAAGAAATACCGAGGCGAACTGCCGGTCGACAAGAAGCTGGAAATCCTGTCGCGCATTACCTTCCCGGAAGTAGAGTTCATTCGGGCGGCGAAGCCTTGCCGGATGTAAATGTATGACAACGCCAGGAAGAGCTGATTCAACTACAGTAGCAGTTGGCATGCCAGGTCTAAGTTATAAAACGACCTATCGTTTCAACTTTGAAAACCCACCTCAGACAATGACAAATAAATACCAGTAACATATTCTGGCAACAAATCTACTGTTAGCCGTAATTGGAAAGTCCATGGATGACATTTCACCCTCCGACCTCAAAACCATCCTGCACTCGAAACGCGCTCATCTGTATTACCTGGAACACTGCCGTGTCCTGGTGAATGGTGGCCGGGTGGAATATGTGACCGAACAAGGCAAACAGTCGCTGTACTGGAATATTCCCATTGCCAACACCACCACCCTGCTGCTAGGAACCGGCACCTCCATCACCCAGGCCGCCATGCGCGAACTGGCAAAGGCGGGCGTGATGGTGGGCTTCTGCGGTGGTGGCGGCACACCGCTGTTTACTGCCGGGGAGCGCGAACTGGATATCGCCTGGCAATCCCCGCAATCCGAATACCGGCCAACCGAATACTTGCAGTACTGGGTGGGATTCTGGTTTGACGAATCCAAACGGCTGGCCGCTGCCAGGCAGCTGCAACTGGCCAGACTGGAGCGCATCCGCGGGCAATGGACGGGCAACCGCCAGCTGCATGAAGCCGGTTTCACCATTGATGAAACCCGCCTGAGCGAAGCGCTGCAGGCCTCGGCGCATGCCATCACCCAGACCATGGACCACACCGGGCTGCTGACCGAGGAAGCCCGTCTTTCCAAACTGCTGTTTCGCCTTGCCGCACAAGCCGCCAGCTATGGCGACTTCACCCGCGCCAAACGCGGCAGCGGCAGCGACCCGGCCAACCGTTTCCTCGACCATGGCAATTACCTCGCCTATGGCCTGGGTGCCACCGCCACCTGGGTACTGGGCTTGCCGCATGGCCTGGCCATCCTGCATGGCAAAACCCGTCGTGGTGGTTTGGTGTTTGATGCGGCAGATCTGGTCAAGGATGCCATCATCCTGCCGCAGGCCTTTGTCAGCGCCATGCGTGGCGATGATGAACAAACCTTTCGCCAATGCTGTATCGAACAGCTACTGCGTAGCGAGGCACTGGATTTCATGATTGATCAGCTGAAAACCATTGCCGAAACACAAGGCCGTGCCAAGGCATGAATATCCTGCTGATTTCCCAGTGCGACAAACGCGCGCTGACCGAAACTCGCCGCATCCTGGACCAGTTTGCCGAACGCAAGGGCGAGCGCAGCTGGCAAACCCCCATCACCCAGGCCGGGCTGGACACCTTGCACCGCCTGCTGCGCAAAACGGCGCGCAAGAATACCGCCGTAGCCTGCCACTGGCTGCGTGGCCGCGACCACGCCGAATTGCTATGGATTGTCGGCGATGCACGTCGCTTCAATGCACAAGGCAACACCCCCACCAACACTACACAGCATGATGTACTGCGCAGCCAGGACGAAAACGATTGGCTCAGTGGCGAAGACATCCGCCTGCTGGCCGGGCTGGCTGCCTTGTTTCACGACCTAGGAAAAGCCTGCCAGGCATTCCAGCAGCGGCTGCGCAGTGACAAGCCGCAGCCCGCGAATCTCTACCGCCATGAATGGGTGTCCTTGCGTCTGCTACAGGCCTTTGTCGGCAGCGACGACGATGCCGGCTGGCTGGCACGCCTGCAAGACCCTGCCCAGATGACAACTGCCGTCTGGAAAAACGGCTTGCAACAAGCCGGCTTGCGCGATGGCCTGGACACCGGTGCGGCAGACAAGAAACCATTTGAACCGGGGGCATTGCCACCGCTGGCAGCCGCCATTGCCTGGCTGGTGCTCAGCCACCACCGCCTGCCACTGACTGACACCGAGCCCATTACCGCCAATCAGCTGAGCACCGGCCTGCAAGCACTCGACCACAACTGGAATCAGCCTTGCGGCGCGGTCAGCAAAGCCGAGGCTACGCCGTATTGGCAGTTTCCCTACGGCCTGCCTTGCGACGACAGCACATGGTGTGCACGGGTGGCAAAACTGGCAGGGCAACTCGCCGCCAGACCAACAGGCAGCCTCTGGCTGGACGAGGTGTACCCGCTGCATCTGGCACGCCTCAGCCTGATGCTGGCCGACCACCATTTTTCCAGCCAAACCGTCAAGCAAAGCTGGCAAAGCGCGCAGGAAAAACAGATCGCCTTTGCCAACACCCTGCGCCGCGACCCCGCCTTGCCAGCCGGGACGGGCCGCCGCTTCAACCAGCCCCTGCCGGAACACCTGAGCGGCGTTGCCCGCCATGCCTTGCATGCCGCCGCGGCCTTGCCAGACATCGCCCGCGCCTTGCCCGCACTGGGACGCTGCCGAGCCTTGCAAAAGCGCAGTTCCGACCCGCGTTTTGCCTGGCAGAACAAGGCCCATGACATGGCCAGCAGCCTGCGTGAACGCGCCGCCAGCCAAGGCGCATTCATCGTCAACCTGGCCTCCACCGGCTGCGGCAAAACCCTGGGCAATGCCCGCATCATGCACGCGCTGGCCGCGCCGGGAAGCGGCATGCGCTGTGCCTTTGCACTGGGTTTACGCACGCTCACCTTACAAACCGGCCAGGCCTTTCGCGAACGATTGCAACTGAACTCCGATCAACTAGCCATCCGCGTTGGCGGCAGAGCCAGCCTTGAGTTATTTGAACAGCAAGCCCGGCAGGCGGAAGCCAACGGCTCGGCCTCGGCCCAAGCCCTGCTAGACGAAGAAAGTCCGGTGCTGTTTGATGGCCAAGCCGATCACCCACTATTACAGCAACTCAGCCACGACCCGCAATTCAACGCCCTGCTGGCCGCCCCGGTACTGGTGTGCACCATCGACCACCTTACCCCGGCCACCGAAGCCACCCGTGGCGGGCGACAAATCGCCCCCATGCTGCGGCTAATGAGCTCCGACCTGGTGCTGGACGAACCGGATGATTTTTCGGTGGAAGACCTGCCCGCCCTCACCCGGCTGGTTTACTGGGCCGGCCTGCTGGGCAGCCGGGTGCTGCTGTCTTCCGCCACCCTGCCCCCGGCACTGGTGCAATGCCTGTTTGATGCTTATCTGGCCGGACGCCGCCAGTTTCAGCGTCATCGTGGCATGCCCGGACAGGCGCTGAACATTTGCTGCATGTGGGTGGATGAGCAAAGCTGCCACACGACAGACTGCCCGGACAGCAACAGCTTTGGAGCAAGCCATCAGCAGTTTGCCGCCAACCGTGCCAGCTGGCTGGCTGGTCAAGCGGTGCGCCGCAATGCAGATTTGCTTGCCCTCAGCGGCATTCCACACCAGCACAGCAACATGGCGGACCCGCTGGCCAAGCTGCTAGGGCAACACGCGCTGCAATTGCACAGCCAGAACCACGATACCGACCCCAGCAGCGGCAAGCGGGTCAGCATCGGGCTGATTCGTCTGGCGCACCTGGACGACATCATCCCGCTGGCCCAAGCCCTGTACGAGCAAGACGCCCCGGCTGGCATGCAGCTGCATCTGTGCGTGTACCACGCGCAATACCCCCTGCTGCTGCGCTACGCCATTGAACGCCAGCTGGATGCTGCCCTCACCCGGCACGACCCACAAGCACTGTTCAGCCTGCCGGACATCCGCCGCCGACTGGATGGCAGCAGCGCTGCCGACCACGTATTCATCGTGCTGTCCTCGCCGGTAAGCGAAGTAGGCCGCGACCACTGCTACAACTGGGCGATTGCCGAGCCCTCCTCCATGCGCTCGCTCATCCAGCTGGCAGGCCGGGTGCGCCGCCATTGGCCACAGCCATGGAGCACATGCAATCTGCTGATATTGCAATACAACCTGGCCGCCTGGCAGGGGAAGAAACCGGCCTATTGCCGGCCCGGCTTTGAAAGCCAGGACTTCCCCTTGCAGGAAACCGACCTGGGCATTTTGCTGCGCGCCGAGGAGTACCAGCACCTGGACTCCCGCCCACGCCTGCTGGCCCGCCCGGAGGCAGAACTACGCCCCACCAGCAGTCTGGTAGACCTGGAACACCGCCGCCTGCAAGTCGACCTCAACCAGACCCACAAACCGGGGCTACGCCGCAACAGCACTGGCGAAGCCAGGCTATGCGCCGCCACCTGCTGGCAATGGCCGCACGCCATGCTGCACGCCGCCCTGCAACGCAAGCAGCCCTTCCGCCTGAGCCATGGCGACGAATGGGAGCTGGCACTGCTACCGGATGAAGACAGCGCCAGCGGCCTCAGCCTGCTGCGCCTGGAACAAGACAAACAGCGCGACCCGATCAACTGGCTGGAAAGCAATCACCTGCTACACCACCTTGCCGATAGCACTCTGCTGTGCGGCAAGGGCATCCGCCCCTGGGGCAGCAGCGACTATCTGAGCGAGCTGGAACAACTGGCCAACGCGCTAGACATGTCGCAGGAGGATTGCGCACGCCGCTACGGCAGACTGCGTTTGCGTGTGAATAAAGAGGGCAATCAGCAGTGGCTGTTTCATCCGGCACTGGGGTTTGGCCGCAGACGCTGACATGCTTTTTGCCTTGGCTGATAGCCCTCTGGTCTTAATCCAAATCAATGCCAGCATCAGTATGGCCTCCCCTTGCTTGAGACAATGCCAAGTGAATGATATTTTCATTAAGGTTTGCCGAATGAATTAGGCAAGAAAAGTTGGCCTATCCGTAACAACCAACCGGTAGAGGATATGACGCAAGCACCCCCACGCAGTCAGGCCTTGCAGCAATTGATTGGCGCGTTCATCAGTAGCCGTCTCACCGACAAGCTGGACAAACTCTCCCCCGACGACCCCAAACACAGCGAACTCACCGCGCAATACCAGCCCCACAGTTGGCTGGCCGATGCCGCCCGCCGCGTGACCCAGCTGCAACTGGTGACCCACCCGCAAAAAGCCACCCATCCGGACGCGCGTGGCAGCAGCCTGTTTGCCCCGCCAGACAGCCTGCCGCAACGTCAGGAAATCGGCACCCATTGCCTGAGTGACTTTGCCAGTGACGTGGTGGGCAATGCCGCCGCGCTGGATGTCTATAAATTTCTCAAGCTGGAATACCAGGGCCAAACCCTGTTGCAGATGCTGCAAGCAGACGATGCCGAGCTGTTGCAAGCCCTGCATCACGACAGCGCCGTCGCCAGTCAGTGGCGTGCAGCCTTCTGCAGCATTACCGAAGCAGCTGGCGGCCCGACCTCTCACACGCTGGCCAAACAAATCTACTGGCCGGTATCGCCGGACGACTACCCTGCCGACGCCACTGACGACAGCCATTACCACCTGCTGTCCATCCTCAACTCCAGCGCGCTCAGCCATTGGTTGTATGGCCGCATTCAGGAACACCGCTTTGGCGAAGCGGCCAAGGCCGCACGTCAGGCGAAGCGCGACGGCAGCCACCATCCGCACGGCTACCACGACTACCCGCAACTGGCAGAAGAGAAAAAAGGCGGCACCAAGCCGCAAAACATCTCGCAGCTCAATAGCGAACGCCGTGGCAGCAACTACCTGCTGGCCAGCCTGCCACCACAGTGGGACAGCAGCGAAACCCAGCCGCTTTACCATCTGGACAACGCCTTCCGCCGCTTTGGCAAGCGCCAGGCCGTGCGCAGCCTGCTACGCGAGTTCGGCCAATTCCTGGGCAAGCTCAAGCCGGAACACAACACCATTCACATCCGGCAGCGGCGGGAAAACTACCTGGCCGAGCTGTTTGGCGAGCTATTGCAATTTGGTGCCGCCTACAGCAACACCCTGCCCCCCGGCTGGACTGACCACCCCGACTGCAAGCTTCCCCTGAACCAGCAATGCTGGCTGGACCCCTACCGCGCCGAGCAGGATGCCGACTTCAATGTGCAATTCCAGTGGCAGGACTGGCCACAACAGCTGGCTGAAGGCTTTGCCTACTGGCTGAACCAGCGACTGGAAAGCAAAGGCCTGCACCTGGCCGAAGCAGAATTCGACTTCTGGCGCCGCCAGCTGGCCCAGGACGCGGGCTGGCAAAGCCAGCTGGACCTCCTGCAACAAGGAGCACCGGCATGACGCAAACCCGCCTGCCCGACATCAACGCCCTGCTGCACATTCCACACCTGCGCGTGCAAAACGCCAACGCCATCAGCGGGCCGCACAGCTGGGGCCACCCCGGCCCCACCGCCTTCACCGGCCTGATGACCGCACTGCGGCGCAAACTGGGAGCAGAACTGGACCTGGACATGGTTGGCGTGGGCATCATCAACCACCACTACCAGGCCCAAACCAATGGCGATTACGTACAGCGCTTCAATCTCACACGCAATCCGCTGAACAAGGACAGCAGCACCGCTGCCATTGTGGAAGAAGGCCGCATTCACCTGGAGCTGTCTCTGGTCATTGGCCTGGCACTGGGAGACACCCTCACCAGCGCTAGCCAGCTCACGCTGGACCAGCTGGCCAACACCATCCAGCAGCGCCTGCACACCTTGCGCGTGGCGGGCGGCAGCATCCTGCCCGGCCATGGCCGCTGGCAGCCCAGGCTGACCCACCTGCCAGAAAATACCGAAGATCAACAACACCAGTTTCGCCAACTGCGCCGCTGGCTGATGCCCGGTTATGCACTGGTAGCCCGCGACGACCTGCTGCTGCCCCAGCAGCCATCCGGCGAAATATCCGACGACAGCCGGCTGGATGCCTGGCTGGACCAGTGCCGCCTGAATCATTACCCCGTAGCCGATGAACAAGGCCAGGTGACCTGGCAACACTCACGCCAACAAGGCCACGGCTGGATTGTGCCGCTGCCAGTGGGCTACGGAGCCCTGTCGCCACTGTACCCGCCCGGCAGCGTGGCCCATTGCCGCGACGAAACCACCCCGGTGCGTTTTGTCGAAAGCCTGTATTCGCTGGGCGAATGGCTCAGCCCGCACCGTCTCACCGACTATCGACAACTGCTGTGGTACCCCGGCCACGACGCCAACAAAGGCGTATACCGCTGCCACAACGATTACCCTGCCACCCGCCCTACCGCACCCGCCATTTTGGGAGAACTCGCATGAGCAAACTGGAAAACGCCTCTGTCCTCGCTTTCGAACGCAAACTGGACCCGTCCGATGCCCTGTTTTACGCCGGAAAATGGGAAGAACGCGCAGCAAACCAGCGCTGGCCACATGTGGAAGTACGGGAAAAATCGGTACGCGGCACCATCTCCAACCGTCTGAAAACCAAGGATCAGGACCCGCTCAAGCTGGATGCCATGATCGAAAACCCCAATCTGCAAACCGTGGACGTGGCCACCCTGCCCCACAATGCCGACACCCTGAAAGTCAGCTTCACCCTGCGCGTGCTGGCTGGCGTGGGCGAACCCTCGGCCTGCAACAAGGCCGACTACCGCAGCAAGCTGCTGCAAACCATAGACGGCTACCGTCAGGAACACGGCTTTGGCGAACTGGCTCGCCGTTACGCCACCAATCTGGCCAATGGCCGCTTTTTGTGGCGCAACCGTGTGGGGGCTGAGCAAGTGGAAATCCACATTGCCCAATGGCAAGACGGCAGCGCCGTACACAACTGGCACTTTGACGCCCTGGCACTCAGCCTGCGCAATCTGGAAGGCAACGAACAGGTAGACAGCCTGGGTGCCTTGATCGCCGAAGGGCTGGCCGGCAGCCAGCATGTGCTGCTGCACATCGACGCCTACGTGCGCAGCGGCAACGGCCAGGAAGTGTTCCCCAGCCAGGAATTGATTCTGGACCGTGGTCGTGGCGACAAAAGCAAAACTCTCTACCTGGTGCAACAAGGTGATGCCCGCATCGCCGCCATCCACTCGCAGAAAATCGGCAACGCCCTGCGCACCATCGACACCTGGTATCCGGAAGCTGCTGACAACGGCCCCATCGCCATCGAACCCTACGGCTCCGTCACCACCCAGGGCAAAGCCTACCGCCAGCCCAAGCAAAAGCAGGACTTCTACACCCTGCTGGACAACTGGGTGCTGAAAGACAGCAAACCGGACACCGAGCAACAGCACTTTGTCATCGCCACCCTGATTCGTGGCGGCGTGTTTGGCGAGGCCGGCTGATGGACCACTACCTGGATATCCGCCTGCTGCCGGATGCCGACTTTACCGCTGCAGTATTGCTCAATGCCCTGTACGCCAAACTGCACCGCGCACTGAGCGCCCAGCAACGCAGCGACGTCGGCGTCAGCTTTCCCGGCTACACCACCGGCAGCCAGCAAGACAACAAGCGCACGCCCCCCGGCCTGGGGCAAACCCTGCGGCTGCACGGCAGCGCCGCCGCACTGGACAGCCTGATGGCCAGCCACTGGGCAAGCGGCTTTGCCGACTACGCACTCATCGGCAACATCCTCCCCGTGCCCGCCACCACCCAGGCCATTCGCGTACAACGGCGGCAAGCCAAAAGCAACCCCGCCCGCGAACGCGCCAGGCTGATCCGTCGCTGCGGCGTAAGCGCAGCCGAAGCACTGCGCCGCCTTCCGGACAGCAAAGCCCAGCGCCTGCCGCTGCCTTTCATCACGCTGGACAGCAGCAGCACCGGCCAACGCTTCTTGCTGTTTATCCACCAGCACGCAGTCACTCAAGCGGTCAGCGGTGAGTTCAACAGCTACGGGCTAAGCATCAACGCCACCCTGCCCAGTTGGTAAGGGCAAAGGGTAGCGGCCAGGGACCGGCTGCTACCCTTTTTCTCATCTGCCGACACGATCCTTAAAAATCAATTACTTAGTCAAAGACGACAAAAAAGGGTTTGCACCGCTAAAATGGCCCCTAGCCTCACCTGCTAATCAAAGCAGCGAGATGGCGGCTAGTTCACTGCCGGATAGGCAGCTCAGAAAAACCTGCAAAAGCTGCGCGCTCAAGGTGCCTTGTTCACTGCCGGATAGGCAGCTCAGAAAATGTCTCCACATTGATATAAACATTACCCGCGGTTCACTGCCGGATAGGCAGCTCAGAAAAAATGGCTGGAATCCCGTCCCAGCAAATCCAAGTTCACTGCCGGATAGGCAGCTCAGAAATAGCACCCCTCCTGCCGGTTGGTAACGATACCGTTCACTGCCGGATAGGCAGCTCAGAAAGTCGGCCGGCACGTGGATAATGTTGGGTTCAAGTTCACTGCCGGATAGGCAGCTCAGAAAATGGCCGGCCTGTCGGGTCGGGTGGTGAAAGAGTTCACTGCCGGATAGGCAGCTCAGAAAGTCGGCCGGTGCCGCGGCAAAGGATGTCGGGGGTTCACTGCCGGATAGGCAGCTCAGAAACGGCGTACACCCTGCCAGCTGATGACGCGATAGTTCACTGCCGGATAGGCAGCTCAGAAAAGGCGGTGCAGCTTGCCGCGCATTCTTTACCGAGTTCACTGCCGGATAGGCAGCTCAGAAAAGGCGGTGCAGCTTGCCGCGCATTCTTTACCGAGTTCACTGCCGGATAGGCAGCTCAGAAAGCGTCACCCAGCGGCGCGAAACCGGGCGGGTTGTTCACTGCCGGATAGGCAGCTCAGAAACCAGACGGCCAGCACGGTGGCATCCAGCGGCTGTTCACTGCCGGATAGGCAGCTCAGAAATTGCTGCACGGTGCTGATCAGCGGGCCGGCCGGTTCACTGCCGGATAGGCAGCTCAGAAATGATTGGTCGCGGTGAAGCGCGAGAAAGTGACGTTCACTGCCGGATAGGCAGCTCAGAAATGCAAGCATGACCTCGAAACCATCATCAGCAAGTTCACTGCCGGATAGGCAGCTCAGAAAAAGCTGCGACATATCGAATCTGCCTCGCTTGTGTTCACTGCCGGATAGGCAGCTCAGAAATTGTCCAAGCGGCCACATGGCAAGTACGCCATGTTCACTGCCGGATAGGCAGCTCAGAAATCGTCAAAAAGGAAGAGGCCCAACGTGTGGGCGTTCACTGCCGGATAGGCAGCTCAGAAACTGACAGCCGTGCGATTCGCCGGCCGCATACAGGTTCACTGCCGGATAGGCAGCTCAGAAATTGCTGGCCATGCTCCAGAAAATGGAGAAGCGGTTCACTGCCGGATAGGCAGCTCAGAAAAGCCAGAAGCGGTATCGGCAAACCTACTTTTCGTTCACTGCCGGATAGGCAGCTCAGAAAATGCTGGCTAATAGCCTGCTAGTTTCGGTCGCGTTCACTGCCGGATAGGCAGCTCAGAAAATGCCGGGCAGCATGCCGCCCATGCGCGTGCCGTTCACTGCCGGATAGGCAGCTCAGAAATCGCCGCAGCCGGGAAGGAGTGAGGGGATGGCGTTCACTGCCGGATAGGCAGCTCAGAAATCGCCCAGACCCTTCTGGGCAGACTGCACCAGGTTCACTGCCGGATAGGCAGCTCAGAAATGCCGCGCCTGCGGTGTTGGCCAGTACCGGTAGTTCACTGCCGGATAGGCAGCTCAGAAATGATCTGCGGTGAATGTCAGCGCTACGGATGCGTTCACTGCCGGATAGGCAGCTCAGAAATTTAACTGACCGCTGCTATTTGTCGGCCAGACGTTCACTGCCGGATAGGCAGCTCAGAAAAGCAAGGCTTATCTGGCCCGGCTGGTAGCACGGTTCACTGCCGGATAGGCAGCTCAGAAAATGCAAAAGAAGATGGCGGCCCATGGTTGGTTGTTCACTGCCGGATAGGCAGCTCAGAAAATCCAACCATGCCAGTGCTGGGGTTAATTTGAGTTCACTGCCGGATAGGCAGCTCAGAAAGTTTTTACTAGTCGGATGGCCGTGTTCTTCTGGTTCACTGCCGGATAGGCAGCTCAGAAAACGCGGACTGCATTCCAGCAGTACCCATGGAGGTTCACTGCCGGATAGGCAGCTCAGAAAAGTACGCCAGCACGCGCCTGAAGGATTGCAAAGTTCACTGCCGGATAGGCAGCTCAGAAATTGACGTTCACCGGTTTGCCCGCGCCGTACTTGTTCACTGCCGGATAGGCAGCTCAGAAAGTAGGCAATGCTGATCAGCTTGAAATAGGACAGTTCACTGCCGGATAGGCAGCTCAGAAAATGAATGCAGCGGCTGGTATCTTTACCGCCACGGTCACTGCCGGATAGACCAAGCGCTGCTTTTCTGGTCATGCGCTCTCCTAGATACATACACCAAGCTACTCCAAGGCCAACTGCTCCCCGTGACTTATCTTTTGCACAAAAAACAGGTGCGGCAGCTGACCATCGTATCCGCGCTGTAGCGCTGCCTGGCATAGTGCCCACGACTGGGTTCGTACGCCATGAAACCCAGGCTGCCTGGCGATGCGCTCCAGCGTTTCCGTTATTGCGGCTGTGTTTTTCCGGTTCGCCTGCATCGCGAGCAGAGCATGCAGTTCTTCCATTTCCTGTTTTGACCGTCGCCATGTCCACGCAGCCCGGCCTCGGCTGGGTTGACGTACCAGTTCATACCCAAGCCATTTCAAGTACGGCTTATCTCCAACATCCTGCAAGGTTTCCTGCTCGAGTCCTTCCCCATCTGTTGCCAGCAGTAGCCACTCCACTTTTTCTGCAGCCAAGGGCCAATACATGACCAGCACGGCATTGGCCAGCCCTTTCCCCTTACGCGTCAGTCGCTGGGCTGGCGAGCAGCCAATCCCGTACAAAGCATGAAATTTTTGCGCTAGGGCTTCGGCTTTCCTCGCTGAAACCGTGCCGTGCGTGTAGCGGTGATAGCCTTTCGGAACGCTGTCCACGATGCGGACCAGTGCTGCGGTTTTGTTGCGTGCGATGGGTGTTGAAGCAGACATACAGGTTTTCTCATTCAGTTGCTGATGCGCTGTATAGCGAAGAAAACGTATATCTGCGCAATGTGATTCGGTAGCTACGACTGGCACGTAATGATGTTCCAAGATTTTCATCAAGTTTCGCTATACACAGTCAGAAACGATGTGTTTCAGGGCAGGCAGCCAGGTGAGAATCTGGCAGGCTCGCATGCACGGTGTTCTGCGTTATGCCCCTTTACCCTGGTGAGGAGGCAAAGCGCAGGACGCCAACCTGCAAACACACACATGTCGAAAGACACGCGAAAAGCTGCCAACTTTTCGTACACCGCCTTAGCTGCATGCCGGGTAACGCTGGCTGGTGCGGCTGAAATGGGCGCCTA
>Ga0187844_10002284_pt1 | contig 13709 bp, 13 predicted proteins | sample SpaLakP09_SKY_50_FD_134517 | JGI IMG/M metagenome (GOLD analysis project Ga0187844, IMG submission 134517) | Oligotrophic lake water microbial communities from Sparkling Lake, Wisconsin, USA - SP09_SKY_50 | ecosystem: Environmental > Aquatic > Freshwater > Lake | place: USA: Sparkling Lake...
GAGTACGGAGCAAATCCGTAAATACAATTCATTCCTGGAAAAGCAAGTTTTCCAAATCAAAAAGAAGCACGCATTTCTCTATGTGTATTTTTTGTTTTTCTCGTTGTTGGGTGGCGGGAAAAATTGGAAAAAATTAGCTCAAGATTTACAGAATGTAGATTTACCTTAAAATTGTCTTTTGTGTTTGGAAGATACACCAAAGCATGTGTAAGAATGACGGAACCTATAAAACTTGATCTTCGGCCAATCTTGATTGGATTCCATTTATTGCCATTACACCAAGAACGCCAATAATCGCGACACCTATTTTGATCAAGAATCCGCCTGAAGATCTCAAATACAGTAACAATCCTAATCTTTCTGCGATTTTTCATAGAAAAATCTATAGGGCCCGAGGGGAAATTTGCAACTCTTTTATGAGAAAAAACGCCCGATCATCAAATTAACTCTGAAAAACAATTATTTGTTAAGACTTTTCTAGTCGAGAACTAAAATCACTAATAGTTTGTTTTAGACCCGTTTCAAGATCTACTTTAGGTTCCCATCCAAGAGTATTTCTCGCCAAAGTTATGTCTGGTTTTCTCTGTTTTGGATCATCGGCTGGTAAGGGCAGCCACTGGAGATCTGAATTTGAGTTTGTTAATTCAATTACTTTTGTCGCGAGTTCAATCATGGTGAATTCAAGGGGATTTCCTAGATTAATTGGTCCCGTTACCTTAAAGTCAGAGTCCATCATAAGAATAAATGCCTCAATTAAATCACTAACGAAACAAAATGATCTTGTCTGCATACCATCGCCATAAATCGTAATTGGCTCATTGCTCAGTGCTTGAACAATAAAATTGCTCACCACGCGCCCATCCAGAAGATCCATTCTTGGGCCGTAAGTATTGAAAATGCGCGCAACTTTTATTGAGAGGTTGTACTGCCTGTTGAAATCAAAAAAGAGTGTTTCTGAAGCTCTCTTGCCCTCGTCATAACACGAACGAATTCCAATCGGATTCACGTTTCCCCAATAACTCTCAACCTGTGGAGAAATGCTTGGGTCACCATAAACTTCGCTTGTTGAGGCTTGAAAAACTGGAACCCCTAAGCGATTAGCCAGTTCGAGTACGTTAATTGCGCCCAAAACACTTGTCTTAATTGTTTGAACAGGGTGTTTTTGATATTGAACTGGAGAAGCCGGGCAGGCCAAGTTCATAATTGCATCTACTTCCACCTCAATAGGTAGTGAAACGTCATGCCTGATTAGTTCAAATTTGGGATTATCTCGTAGATGTTCTACATTCTTTTTTGAACCAGTATAGAAATTATCAAGGCAGATCACTTCATGACCATTTGCTAATAGCGAATCGCAAAGATGTGAGCCAAGAAATCCAGCGCCTCCCGTGACCAAGAATCTCATTTACGTATTTAAGCCTCTCTTGCCATAACTTTCAACAATCGAAGTCTATAGTACCTTGATTAGCATGATTTAAGATTGGTCTCTCAGATAACGTAATCGCACTCTTGATCTATATACAAATGGGATTCCAAGAAAAAAATTAGCGACGTTTCCAGAAGATACGCTTGACGTAAACATTTTTAAGAGCACAGTTATCTTAAACCTAGATACTGGGGCTTTCTTAGCATTGCCCAATTCGACATAATTCATCAGTGCTAGAAAATAATCTGATTTGAAAATCTTTAACTCTTTTGAGTGTACATGGAGAGAAAATATTGGATAAGTTTTCCCATCTTCGAGAATCGCGTCGAGTCCACCATCGTTGTTTATTGAATAATTCAGTCTGCTTGGATCTAGTGGAGCTTCTCCACTGTCCAAAATGGCCCGGTCATGGATTCGCAGAACACCATATGTATTTTGCGGATCCATCCCCAGTAGCCACATACCAATTTGAGCAGAATCGAACAATCCATTAGTTCGTTCAAAATTTATATGCGATGATTTAGAGGAAAAATACTTCGGGTTAGTAGCAAGAGTATTACCTACGGGTAGATTTGGGATGATGTGGCATTCAGCTGGATAATCTCTTCGAATCGCTCTCAGAGCGCTCATATCAGTTACGGTCTTATTCAATAAGATCTGTTCTAGAAGTTTTTCGTATAGCCAGGCGCTAGACTTCTTACTAGGAATATAAAGAATTGAGGCCACATCCCTGTCTTCGTTATAATTTTGCCAAGCAATCGAGTTGATCAACTCGAAATCATGAAATGGAAAATTCGGTAGAATCAGAATATCCGACTCCAGATGCAAAACTGGCGAATCCAAATTGTTCATCTGATACTCGCAAACAGCCAGAATGCGTTCAATAGATTTCCGCCAAAATTGATCTCTAAATTTCAGATCGTGGACAATATCCACAAATAAGTGATCGCGGAGATCAGAATTATCAATGTAGATGTGATCAGAGCTAAGGCTCTCCGGCACTTTGCAATAATCTGATAGAATCAATTTTACATTTAACCCAGGAAATCTCGCTACGAATGAAAGAAAATTTGCGATAAGGTACTCGGGTATTTTTTTGCCAAGATGTACAAACACAACTTCCATTCTATTTTCCTTTAACAAGAAATAAGATAATTCGTTTTAATTGAGTAACTGGTGGTGAATTTTCAAAGAATAATCTAGTTTTCCCATCTTTAATTGAGCATTTTAACATTTCGTAGACAGACCTTAAGTTAAAAAAGTTGACCCGATTATGCTTATTTGCGATGCTGACTAACTTAAATAGTGACTTTTGCCATTTCGGCCCAAAAAGTTTCTTGTTCTTCGAGTGTACGTGTATGTTTTGTAATTCAAAAAGTTTTCCACAGCAAAGACTTTTAGCGCCCAGCAGACCAGAATTATCAAGACCCCAAGAGTATTTTCTTGGGTTGATTTGAGTCGCACCAAATTCGAAGGGTGAGTTATCCCCAACAGAATATCTTCCGTAATTATTTCGTGGATCTTGACCTGTGATGTACATACCGTACGTTAAGCCATCAAAAATAAAGTTGTTAGGAAAACACTCGCAATTACTTGACCCGAAGTTTAAACTTGGTGTACATGGATCTTTTCCTTCGGAAGGAAATAATCGAACATTTTTTAATTTGCTTCTTGTTAAATATAGGAGTTGCATATCGGTCAAGTTTGGTTCGAATTTTAAAGTTGATAACATTTGATTTCGAATCAAATTTGCCTCCTTTGAATTTGGAATATGAAGTAGTGATGCAACATCATGTCTTTCTCCGTATTCACACCAATGAATAAATTTGCATTCTGTAATAGAATTGAACGGGAAAGTTGGTAACAAAATTACATCCGATTCAACGTGCAGAATATTTTCTATATTGTTTTTAATCTGGTAATCTAGAACAGAAAATATCCTTTCAAGAGTTGAATTCCAGTATCCTTTTCTAAAATTTAAGTCCACTTCGCGATGCAAAGTTTCTGATTCAAGTATTTTGCTTTCATTTTTAACTAAATTCACCGCAAGTGAGTGGATACCAATCGAATCTAAATTGTCCATAATTAATGTGTGTTTAATATCGGGAAAGAGTGATGTTGATCTTTCAATAGCGTCTTTCAAATAGCTATTCGTTGTCGTTCCTAAGTGAACGTATATTATCTCCATGTTTGGTCATTCTTAGGTTCAGCCGCTTCAAAAATAGACTGTGTATATTTGAACTTTTCATACACGAGATAATTATCCCCATATATATTCGTCAAAGTCCAGGGTTGTGGGGCCACAACTTTTCCACCTCTCATAAGGCTAATGACGCCTGCCCACCAAGAAAAAGTAGAGTTACTCGCTACTAGATGACCTGCATGAGAGAGCATTGAAAAAGTTGACCATGTATCAAGAGAATCTGCGCCAAGTATTAAGGAGGTTGGGAAATTCTTTAAAATCTCGGGGTCATCACTGCTCTCATCAGTAAAAATAACCACTTTTTCGTCTTTTTCTACTTGCTTTAAAAAGTACTCAATGGTTAGCAGACCCACTGTTTCTTTATTTTTAGTGAAATCCCCCCGCCGAATATGAAGCATCTTTCTGCTCATTACATCTGAACTCCCGTAGTTCAAGTTTTTAAACATTAATTCTGTTGCATTAAGGAGTTCTTCTTTGTACAAACCTAAAGATTCTTCGACAAGTTTGGGTGATTGAAAATAGCCTCTAATGAATCGTGGCGGTTTCTGTGAAAAGTGAAAAGAATCAGATGGAAGCTTTGTTTCCGCAACAGAAAACAAAACTGCCAAAATTTGCGCGAGGATCGAGGACTTGTTCTTCACCCTATCCAAGAATCCAAAGCTATAATTTAACATATTACTTTCTACGACTTTAATTTGGTGGCAGCAACAATCTACCAGGGGAAAAATCTCACAAACTCGATCGGATCCCGATTTTGGAACGATTATCTTTATCTTACACTTATACTTTTTCTCAAGATTATGCGCAAGATTCCATATAAATAACTGGTTTCCTAATCCACCGTTGGCCAGTATACGAATCGTCTTGTTTTCTGATTTCATTTGATACAAATCACTAGGTTATAGTCATGGTGGATAATTGTAAAATCAATCCCCATGAGTGCCTGATAGTAGAACGCGCCTTTCCCAGGTAATACTCCGTATTCGATTTTGAATTTTGTGGCGACATCCTGATCTGAAAAGGGAATCCATTTCATCGAGACTGGAGTATCATCCACTACTATTATTGTGCCGGTGCGAAGAAATGGTCTAATCGCAATTAGTTCCTTCTTCCCGTGTTCAGCGCTTGCAAATGGATTGCTCCAATCCACATCCCAACTGTCGAGATAAATCAGGTCAGCCGACTTATGGGCCGTAATTTTGGAAAAGTTATCTAAGAATTGAACACTATCCATGACAAAAAAATGAGATCTTCTGGACTTTGCAAATCTAAGGCGCAGCGATGGATAAGGGTTTATATCCACTGTATAAAAATTTCCACCGAAACTCCTCACGTACGAGTCAAAAAGTCTAGATGAGTCTGTTCCGTATGCAGATGTTCCAGTCTCGATGATAGTTGCCGCTTCCCCTGAGAGTGAATTTAAGGCAAGAAAGAGTCCATATCGATTTTGATGATCAGATTGTGACCATCGTTCAAAATGGAGCGCGACGAGATCCTCCACTGTCTTGTACTTTTTAAATTTCCAGATCGTGCTCCAAAACAATGTTTTTGCCCGGTGTAACCGTGTGTTTGCCCGGTGTAACCATTTATTCATCGAATCGACTCCTCAATTTCCATCATGTGATGTCTCACCATATTCTTTACTAACTCTTCAAATGTCACAGATGGGGTCCAACCAAATTCATTCCTGTATAAACTGCTATCGCCGCGAATAGGCGGAGTTTCAATTAAGCGAAAATATTCTGGGTTTAGATTTATGAATGCTTTAAAATCGGTCACACCTACACTGCCAAAGGCAATTCTAATCATCTCCTCAACCGAGTGTAGCTCGGAGGATGCGACTACATAGCAACTGTTTTTGCCCGCAAGGGCAATGTTACACACCGCCTCCATATAGTCCCCTGCAAATCCCCAATCTCTCTTACTCTGTGTGTTTCCAAATTTAATTTTTGTCGAACCCGTGATTGCTACTTCTGCTGCCGCACGTGTAACTTTAGCGGATACAAACCCCTCTGGCCTAAATTCAGATTCATGGTTGAAAAGTATGACGGAGGTATATCGAACCAATTGGTGTACCCGATTTATCAAGAACATATGTGCGTCATATTTGTGCTTTCCATAAGTAGTTACGGGATTCATCGGCGTTAGTTCGTTGCAGAACTCTTCTCCAGGACCAAACATTTCTGAACTTGAAGCTTGAACAAAATCAATTTCTTTTGAAGATTCCAATGAGAAATTTTCTACTTGTGAAACTATTTTTTTTACAAGTGTCAAATTGATCTCTTCAGAGAGTTTAGGATTTTTTTCACATGCTGCGACAGAGCTTAAAGATACTAAATTAACAACTATGTCCGGGTTTGTATTGGTAAGTAGGCTTTGGAAATTCACCCCCGAAGAGATATCAACTTGTGTCTGAGATATTCCCATCTCAGACAAACGGCGTGAGGATTGTCTGGAAGCTCCATAAACCCTCAAGCCTCGATTATGAAATGCTTGAGCGAGATACGCACCATCTTGCCCCGAACTTCCAAGAATTAAGGCAGATTTCTGCGGCACACGCTATTATTGCAAAAGTTTTGAGGAATCGATCCCGATTTCCATCCGATTGGCGATATTTTCTGCAGGCATACTTCTATCGAGTTTGGATAAAAAGATGATAGGGCCCATAGTTTCGGTATTCAGTAGCCGTTGTTATAGGCCTCGAATAATCTTTAGAGTATTGGTCGGCTTGTCCAGGCTCTGGTATCGAATTAGGGGTAATAAATTAGCTTTTGACTCAAAGAGGTTTGAGGAAGCTGCATGGGTTTCAAAGTACCACGAGAATAAATCTGGGAACTACGATAAAAGTATCGAGTTGGTTATCGTCTCAACATCGAAGGATTTTGACATTCTTCCGGAATCCATTAATTACGCATTCAGAGCACTAAGACCGTACAAAATGAAGGGCGCTCGAGTGATTGTCCCAAGTCGAGATATTGATGCTTGCAAGAGATTGACTATGAATGTCGAATGCCAAGTAGAGATTATTAATGAGAATGATTTGATCTCTCAGAACCACTTTAAGAAGCTAACTGAAGTGTTTGGAGGCCGCAACACGTGGGTCCTTCAACAACTTTTGAAAGTTCAAGCAGTCTTAACAAGTAAATCAGATGCAGTATTAATTCTTGATTCTGATACCGTTTTACTTCGTTCCCGTCCATGGTTTTCTCCAACAGGATATCAAATACTAATGCCCTCAATGGAGTACAACGCATCTTACTATCAATTCTTAAATAAACTACACATCTCCGAGTTAGTACCTAAATACTCGTTTATATCCCACCATATGTTGATGCAGCCTAAAATACTTTCCAACATCTTAAATTCCTTAGATCTTCTGGAGATTGATTCATTCATCACCTACATATGTCGCAACGCAAATACCAATGTTCAATCACCGATTTGTATCGAATACGAGCTGTATGGACAGTATTTGTATAATACAGAACCTATAGGATATTTCCTTGAACGATGGTCAAACATTTCAATTTCGCGGAAGCACTCGGGCACAATCCTTAAATCTAAATTTGCAAAATTCATTCTAAGAACTTTCTATAACTCAGTCAGCTTTCACTCTTGGTCTTAGATTTGATAATGTCCTTCCAGTAGGGAATCCATAACTGTGGAAAGTTTTCAGCATTAAAGTGTTGATTTCTTGTCAGGAAGTCTTGTAATAAATCTGGCGTTACGTCCAGAACGCTATCAACGTAAAGAATTGGAAGTTTCAGCCATTCAAGTGTTTGGGACCAGTTTGTTCGCAATGCAACTGGAAATGAATTCTGATACAAGATTTCCCACAATCTGTGTGTGTCGAAACCATTCCCTTCACATGCGAAAATAAATTTATACTCTCGGGCGATTCGGAAGTATTCTTTTGTTGGAAGTAATCCTGTTACTACGTCAAATAATTCGGGTTTCGCCTTCGCAAGAGTAACTACTTCGACTCTCGATAAGTTCGTCGGTGACATCGGCGGTACCAAAACACGCTCATAATTTTTGAATTGAGATAAACCTTTATGAATACGCTTAAAACCTGATCTACCTAACCGAATATTTTCTATGCCAATTGGTAAAGTTTTTGCATTCGGCAAATCACGTATAGCCAAGTTTTGGCAATAAAAATCGATTAGTTGATTATTGAAAAACATCTCATTTGTAAAATTTTGATCGCTGTTTCCCGAAAAAACAACTTTATTTGACAACAAATCGCCTGCAACTTTAAAAAACTCTTTCATATTGTGGCCATTCACAAATATAGATCTAGATTCCAATACTCTATCCCTCACTTTTCTGATGTTTTTAATTGGGAGAGGGACCACGTAGTCGCAAATCTGTGCGATTGAATCACCGGAGATAAATGGTGAATTTGTGATGAATCTAAATTTTTGATTTTGAAGAAGTTCTGTGGTCTTCCACTTGAGCCGAAAAAATACTTTTCTTGATGTGTTCGTAATCATGTTCTTAGCGCTAATTTGTTCAACTCTACATCGCCTTTTCCGAGGACTCCTGTAACGGATGACTTCTACCATTTTTGCAATTAAGAAAGAACTTGCGTTCAGATTTATTTCAATAGCCCTTATCTAAGTAAAGGATGTTCCCTGGAATCTAAAGTTTAGCAACAAATCTGTGATAATCTACGCATCGTTCATGCTTTATGTCATTCCTGCTGGGAGATTTATTTTGAATAAGGCCAGGAAGAAATTAGATTTTAGGTCTATCTTCGGGTTGAAGGAATTGCCAACAAGCCACTCAGCGAGGATCCGCAAGAAAGTTTTCATCCACGCTCTAATTGTCCTCACGGTTCTTATATCTGTTGGGGTCTCTCAATTTCGGAGCTATGGAATAAGCTATGACGAACCTGCAATGCGAATGCACGGCATTGCGACCGCCAAGTATGTCGCCAATATAGTTGCACCTGCTCTGTCAGAAGATTTATCTGCCAATCCAGTTTATGAGTCGATTCAAGATGCCGCTAAGCATCAGGATGGAGCGACACACCAAGTTTTTTTTGAACTTGGACTGGTTCTAATGGAATATCAATTTGGATTAACTTATGATAAAAAGAATTTATATGAATTCAGGCACCTGGCTACATTTGTATTTTGCTCGCTCGGTTTAGTAATATTTTTTGTTTTTCTATACTGGAGATTCAAAAGTTTTGCACTCTCATATCTTGGTTTACTTTTCATAGTGCTTAGCCCAAGAATTTTCGCAGATATGTTCTATAACAATAAAGATGCAGTTTTTATGACAACTTATTTGGTTGCTGGTGTTTTGTCGATTATGTACATTGCTAAGAGGGGTAACCTTCTATTTTTACTATCAGCAGCCACGATTGGATTAAGTACTACGACCCGGGTAATCGGGATTATCCCAGCCGTTCTTGTTTGTATCTCAATACTTGTTTACTTTAGAGATATAAATTTCCTTAGTAGGGTTAAGAAAATACTTCTTCACATATCGCTCTCTCTTTTTTTCACGGTTTTGTTTCACCCGTACTATTGGGATGACCCAATACGAAAACTTGTAGAAGCTTTTGTAACTTCGGCTGTGTATCCGTATCGGAGTTGCTCACTCACGTATGGTTCTTGCCTTGAGACTACCTCACTGCCATGGTTTTATATTCCCTTGTGGGTTTCTGTCACCATACCAATATTATATTTAGTAGTTTATGTATTTGGAATTTGTAGAACCCAGTTTGATCTTTTTTCAAATAGCAAGAATCCGAATGGGATTCTTACTTCCACAAAAGTAGATTCCCTTGTAATGTCACTTGTCGCCTTACCAGTTCTGATTGCAGTGGTATCTAACACAACTCTCTATAATGGCTGGCGACATTTTTATTTCATTTATCCTTTTATGGCCTTCTTTGGTGTTCGATTTTTTTCCTATTCGTCAAAATCTTTTACGAAAAAATGTCAGTTTGTATTGTTGGTCTTACTCGTGTTTACATTCTCTTCTACCGCATTGTGGATGTATACAAACAGACCACTACAGCACTTGTACTTTAACCAACTTGCAGGAGATGAAATTGCGGCAAACTGGGAAATGGACTATTTCTCTTTGAGCAATAGACAGGCGCTTGAATGGATCGTTTCGAGAGATTCCACAGAGAAAATTTCAATTCAAACCACTGACAATTCACCGCTTTATGATAGTGCTGTTTTCTTGTCGAGAAAAGATATCAATAGAGTGGATTTACTTTGGTACAACAGAGGGATAAATGATGCTGACTATGTCATCGCTAGGCAAGATTTAAATGCCGAATCAACGGCATTACGCAGTATTCTAAATTCACCTGAAAGTGGATTTACCTTAGTTTATCGAAAATTAATTGGTGAAACTGAGGTTTTCTCAATTTATGCAAAAGAATCGTGACACTAATTCAATACCCAGTTGTATCATTAAACATGGGAACCAAAAGCAAAATAAATACTATAATTAAGAGAATATTCGTGAGTTTTTTTGGCTTGATCGGCGTTGAATTACTCACTAGATCTGATCATACTGCCAACGGACTCCAACCAATCGTTCGAGAATTCTTCCTTCATCAGTGCCGTGGAATACTCCATATCGGTGCGCATGAAGGTCAGGAAGCAAACATGTACTACCGATTGTCAAAATCCGTCATCTGGGTTGAGGCTGTACCTCGTTACTTCGAAAAGCTATCAGAGAATATAAAGTCATTCAATAATCAAATTGCATTAAACGCATTGTTAGCTGCCCAGTGCAATGATGCGCAAGATTTTTTTATCGCCTCCAATAATGGTGAATCTTCTAGTATCTATCCACTGGCTGGAAATGATTATTGGAAAGGTTTGGTAAATTCAGAAGTTTGCAGACTTCCTTCAAGACGTTTGGACTGCCTTATTTCTGATTATGATATACGGGGATATGACTACTGGATTGTCGATGTTCAAGGTGCTGAAATACAAGTTCTTAAAGGGGCAGGAAGTCTTCTTCAATTTTGTCGCTATTTACAAGTGGAGATTAGTCAGGAATCTTTCTATGAAGGTGGTGCAGAATTCCAAGATGTGAAGATTTTTTTAGAGTCAGAGTCATTTATCCCTCTGTGGCTTCCTTCGCGGGCACATGAGGAAATCATTTTTAGAAATTTAAACTTCGATGAAGTTCAGCTTCCTTAGAAATCGTTTAAAGTATTTCGAGTTTGCGACCAATAAGTTTTTTGCCTTGGATGGGTGAAGCAACAGTGACCTCATATTGCCTAGTAGAGTGAGGTCATTATGACAGCATTTAAAGAATTCTCTGCCAGGTTTGCTCAAAGTGTATGTATTCTGACCCATGATAATTTGGGAGTTAAAAGCTCTTGTACGATTTCTTCATACAGTTCGGTTTCCACTTCACTAGATGCAGACATCTGCTTATTTTCACTCACTCAGAACAGTTTCATGGCAGGCATTGTGCGGGAAAGTTCCAAAATACAAATTGCCTTACTCAATCACTATCAATCAGATGTTGCGACATATTATGCAAGGAATCGTTTCGACTCGGAACGATTTAACATCGATCGCGTGGTTGCTGAATCTGTTGGTGTCATTACAGGATTAATTGCTGAATCTATTTCTGTTGGGGGTTCTGTCGTGTATATCGCTGAAATTCAGAACATAGAGTTATCACCATTGGATTTCAGGCCACTTGTGTATCGATTAAGAAATTATGAGTGATTGTTACTCAATAATTCTTTCTACAATATATCTTGGTCGATTTTTTGTGTTATCAAATGTTCTAGTTACATAGCCCGCAAGAATTGAAATACAAAGTATTACCAAATTTGCTGTAAAGAGTTGGAGGAAAATGATGGTAGTGTATCCTGGAATCTGGATTAAATCTAAAGCCCAAGAAATACCAGTTAACAGACCAAGCATGCTAAAAAATACCATTCCGAGCCCACTTGTAATTTGCATGATTCGAATTGGTAGATCTGTGAATCCATAAAAACTATCAAAAAAGAGTCTTAGTTTTTTTCCAAAACTCCAGGTCGATTTCCCAAAACTTCTTGGTTCTCGATCAAATTCAATGTATTGGCGCGAAAAACCAAGCCAATCAATTTGTGCTGTTATGTTTGTGTTCTTCTCGTGCATGTTTGCTAGAGCACTTTTTGCATTTTTACTCAGGCCGCAAACATCAAACCCACCTCTTGGTGTATTTGGCGAGATAAAGCGAGAGTACAATCTCCAGTAGATTTTTGAGAACATCTTAGAGACCGCTGGATCATTTCGTGACCTTCTCACTCCCAGAACTAAATTGAGATCAGGTTTTGTCAGTAACCTTTGAAACTCTAGCAAGAGATCTAAGGGTTCTTGTAGGTCTGCCCCAAATGCAACGCTTGTGCATGAATTACTATTCTCGAATGCCGCGATTAATGCTGGACCCACTCCAAAATTCCTCGAGAATTGAATGATTTTCGAATCCCAGGTTCGATAATCTCCAATGCAGTGGACTAAAGTTTCAGTAGTGCCATCGACATTACCATCAACGACGAAAGTTACAAATAATCTTCCAACAATTTTTTCTGATAGGTTATTCAAGTAGTCGACTAAATTAGGAATATGATCCACGCTCTTATACATTGGAACAATTGCTTCAAAATGTATAGCCGATGAGTCATGGAGTGACTTTCCGCAGCGGCAAGAGCTCAAAGAATTCTTAGACATTCTTACAAACTAATCCGATATTTGCGCCCATCTCAGTAGGTAATCTAGATGATAGTTCACAAAGCCCTCGTATAACTGCCGGATCCAGGTGAATCATTTGTGAGTTTGATAATGTTTTTGTGAAGAAACCCCTCTTTTGGAGAACCCTGAAACCAGTTTCTTCAATCTCTTTTGTGAGACTTTCAAGTGAGTACACCCTCAGATGACCAACTGCCTTATCGCGGGGTGATAGATCATCCATCTCTTGCTGGAGCCCCATTACCACGCCTAATCTTCTGTGCAACGATTCTCGATTCGGAACTATTACAATGATTTTTCCATCATCCTTTAACCATGTTTTGCAAAGATTTAGTATCATCTTGGGGTCCTTAACATGCTCCAAAACATGTGAAGCAATAATGACATCGTATTTTTCTGTCGTTACATGTTCTTCAAAGTAAGTATGGACAATTTTTACATGAGATTTTAGTTCTTGTATAACACTCTCGCCGTGCATTACTAAAGATTTTGAGCCTTCCAGAATTGTGAAGTCAGGATGATCCTGAAAAGCTTTAAGAAAAAGTCCATCGCCAAAACCAAGGTCTAAAACTTTGTCACCATCGCATATGTGTTGCGATAACCATTCTATTTCGAACTCCTGACAGATTGCTTCAATAAACATATCTGGCATGTTTCCCGACAGGTGATAATTTATTGCAATCTCTTCGATTTCTTCCATTTACTAAAAACCAATCCCTCTAGATGCAGCAAGCCCTCGGACTAAGTTATCATTAAACGAAGTTCCATCGGGATGAATTGGTAGGACCCGACAGTTTTCTTCGGGAAACTCATTAATTACCTCAGTACAAAGTAAGTTCCACTCTTGGAGAGTCATATCTAGATATCTTGGTGAGAACGGAACGACGTGTAAATCACCGCTGCAAAGTATCTCAATTGTGGGTTCCACCATCTCAACAATTGGCAATAAATCCTCTTTTGTGAAGTTTCCAATTTCACCAAACTCTAAACTGATGCAAGACTGATGGCTCATTATTCCATTTGTTATTGAATACCTAAACAAATTCTCAATTGGAGACTGCAACATTACTGTCTTATTTTCCATCTTTTTTACACAAAGGTGCAGGATACTGATTTTGGTTCGCGGCCCTTGCACTATTTTGCCCGCAATTCTATTTGCAGATTCCTCAACTTTTTGGCTCTCAAGAAGTTTTGACAAATCTGCAACAGAGCATATAAAAATTTGATAATTTAGTTGGTTGTCCATTACTTTCAAATCCTCAAATTTCACAAAGTTCATTGAGTATCTGCGATTATTGCAAACAGACTTAGTAAGTTTCTCGATCTTTGACGCTAATGATCCATCGGC